>ERZ807291.303-NODE-303-length-82393-cov-26.014708_pt1 | contig 82393 bp, 72 predicted proteins | sample MGYA00521257_ERZ807291 | MGnify/ENA primary metagenome ERZ807291 (study PRJEB31413, sample SAMN03169783) | marine metagenome | biome: Marine; feature: Water; material: Subsurface seawater | place: North Sea | collected 2011-04-28 | depth 1 m m ... | reverse complement strand
CATCACTTCCAACTGACTCTGCACCTTTTTGTCTTCCAGATCGAAGTCCATTAGTTCCTTTTAATTTGTGCACTCCATCATATGATAAGGGACCATTCATAATATAAGCTTGATATCTCATATTAAGATTATTAAACCTTCCTGATATACCCATTCCAATTTCTCTCCATGTGGTCGGAACAATTTTGTTATCAATAGTAGGCCTCTCAACTCCATTGAAAGTTGTAGGTTCATGATACTCATTTACAATACCCATTGGGACTAAAAGTAATCCTGCTCTAAGATTTGTGTTATCAGTTAAAGCATAGTTTAGCCATGCTTGTTCAATATATACTTCCTTTACGTGCTCATACTCAACTTCAGTTATGAATGATACTCTATCGTCAAATTTATAAGCAAATAACACTACTAATCTTTGAACATCTAATTCAGATGGGCCAGAATCATAGTTATTATAAGTTACTTCACCATATCCGCCAATAGTTAGTCCAGATTCTAATTTTGATAAATTTAGAAACTGCTGCTGATAACTATTGAGTTGCTGACTTTCCTGTGCAGATATAAAAGTAAATGTTAGAGTTAAGAAAGTTAAAATTGTTTTTTTCATTTGTTCATTTACTATTTATAATGATTCTAAATAACAAATATAAATAATTACTTAGAATCATTATAAATAAGTGATGATTTTTTTAAAATCCTAACTCACCTTCATTGGGTTGATAGACATAATTAAATGTATAATATTTGGATTCGTCAGTATATGCATCTGGACTATCAGGTGCATTTTTATAATAGCTTAAGATTTCCATTTTTGCATATTTACCATCATTAGTCCTAAAGACAAGAATTTTTCCTGGTGTAGGAGAAATTAGATTTACTGGAGGTCCTTGATATGTATACCATCCATTTCCTCCTCCTGAGGGTATAGCATATCCACTATCGGCGTCTTGTGATAAAGATTGAAGATCAACAGCAGTAATAGCAGCCATTGTACCATTTGCTATATATACTGCAGCATTACCATTTCTAGAAGGCTCATCAATTGTTCCAAGTGATGTACCACCGTTTATAATTATATCTGTAGCTCTAAATGCAACATCCCAGTCTGTATCGCTATTTGTTACTTGACCAGTTGAAAAATTAAATTTGGTAAATTCACCTGAGATTGGAGAAAATTGACCAGTTCTTTGATCTACCCCACCATTTTGAGGAGCATAAAGATTATCGAACCTTTCAGATACAATATTTAAGAGTTGAACTTCATCCTCTTTTTGACAAGAAGAAAAGATTAATAAAAAAGAAAATAATAAATATATGTTTGTTTTCATAATAAAGATTTGGTTGTGATTATAGTTTAATGTTAAGTTTTGAATAAATAATTCTGCCTGGGTAATTAGGTATATTTACTGGATCAGTATAATTAAACAGATTATCTACTCCGAATGTTAAATTGTAATTTTTATATTTTTTAGAAATTGACATATCAGATAAAAGATTTGAATCTACAAATTCATCAAAATCATCTAATAGGTTATTTCCATTAGTATCTGAGATACCATATTTACTTCTATATTTTGACTTAAAGTAAACCTCAAAATTATTCTTAGTTACATACGAAATTTTAAGATTTAAATTATGCCTAGAACGATTGTAAAGGCCATAATAATCTTTTGGCTTAATTTGAAAAGCAGGAGAATTTGGAGTTAGTCTAGCAAAAACTTCACCTTTTTTTATTTGATTTTTTGCTTCATTATCTTTTGCTTCAAGGTATTGATAACCGAAATTAATTTTAAAATCATTTAACAGACGAAATGCAGTGTTGAACTCAATTCCTTGAGTATATACTTTATTTAAATTATAATAACTGAAGATGCTTTGCCCGTTTAACTTGGTTGCAATGATTTTATAATCAATCAGATTCTGTATTTGATTTCTAAAAAAATTTAAATCAAAAATTATATTCTTGTAGGTGTTTATGTTAAACCCTAGATTGAAACTTATTGATGATTCCGGTTTTAAATTACCTGAAAATTCTTCTTCAGAAATGATGAGATTTGATATTTGACCTAAATTCTGAAGGTTATAAATTATTTCTTTGGCTGCATTGAAGCCAATTACTGAATAACCCGAATTTGAATTTGAAAAATTAAAATAAAGCTGCCTGAAATCAGGTGTTTTAAAACCTTTTCCAATTGAAATTTTAGAAGAAATATTATCATTAATTTGAGTTCTTATTGCGAATCTTGGACTAAATTCTGATTCATACTCATCATACTGGTCATACCTAGCCCCAAAAATATAGTTTGTGTTTTTAAAAATAAATCCTTCGTATTGTACAAAGTAATTAAATGAGTTTTGAGATACTTTATCTTTATAAAAATTATTTCTTTTAAGAGTTTCGCTATAAAAGCCCAAACCAATGGTTAAGGTGTTTTTTACATCATTTTTGAAAATTGATCTTAATTCAGATTTAAATAAAGATTGATCAAAGAATGACTCATCTATTGAGTTTTGGTTTAAATCATATTCTTCATCATTTTTGTAATTAGTAAAATAGTTTTCAAAAACAAATTTATGACTTTCATTATTTTGAAAATTAATTGATGTATTAATACTTGATTCATTTATAATGTTTCTTCCATATGAATTTAAATCAAGCGTAAAATCTTGATTTTCATTGTAGATTCTAGATGAAGAAAAGAATGACCATTTGTTTTTTTTAAAATTGTGACGTAGAAACCCCGTATAACTTTTATAAGGCTCAACTGTATTGAGGACTGGATTATCATTTAAGTCATAACCCTCACTATTAAAAGAGTTAAAATATAAATTTAGATTATGACCTTTATTTGAAATTTTACCAATATTCATAGAAATATCATTAGTATTAAATGATGAAAATTTATAACTAATATCTGCTGAAATTGAATCATTAGTCATTGTTGTTATTAGATTTACAACACCTCCAATAGCATCTGTTCCATATAAACTTGATGAACTTCCCTTTATGATTTCTATCTGTTCTATATTTCCGATAGAAATTCTATCAAGATCTAGTGTGCCTGATTGTCTTCCAATTATTGGAGAACCATCAATTAGCAATAACGTGTATTGTGAATCTAGACCTTGAATCTGAATACCATTACCTCCGCCAAAGTCTGAAACAATAAAAATACCAGATTGATCGTCTAAAATATCACTCAATCTACTGGAGTTACTTTTAGTGATTTCTTGATTAGAAATGAGTTTAACTGGTAAAGGTAAATTTGATAATTGTCTCAAAGTTTTTGTGGCTGTAACTACAACTTCCTTTAATTTTGTGTTGTCGATAGTATCATTATTATGCTGACCATAACTAACTGATACAACACAAATTAGGCAAAAAAAGTATTTTAATATTGAAGCTTTAATATTTACTTATTTAAAATGATTCTAAATTGCAAATATATACTCAATTGTTATAATCTGAAACTAATTAACATTTTTTTTACATCATTATATTGATAATAAAAATTATTGTAGAATAGCTGAAATTGATTAAATAGTATTAATTTAATAGGATGGATGTTAGCTCAATTTTAATTGTTCTTCCTTTACTGATAATTTTCTCTTATTTGTTTGACATTTTTGCAAGAAGAACAAAGTTTCCATCAGTAATTCTTCTAGTTTTTACAGGGATTATTGCAAGATCAATTTCATCTTATTATGGTTATTCAAATTTTGAATTTTTAGACAGTCTAGTTCCAGTTCTTGGAACTATAGGTCTTATACTTATTGTACTTGAAGCTGCAATTGAATTAGAGATTAGAAAAGAAAAAACAGCCATAATAATTAAAGGTTTTTTAGCTGCACTAGTTATACTTGTTATTAACATAGCCTTAGTTAGTCTATTCTTTGGAGAAATAATAGGCCTCTCTTATCCAACATCAGTTATATATGCAATACCCTTATCAATAATAAGTAGTGCTGTGGCAATTCCTTCAGCTACAGGATTAATAACAAAGAATAAAGAATTTATAGTTTATGAATCAACATTTTCTGATATACTTGGAATTATGTTTTTTTATTACTCAATAAGACAAGCAGAAAAGGGTGAACCTCTAATTGGAGTTGAACCCATAATTACCCTAATTGGTCAGATTTTTTTAATTATTATAATTTCAATCGCTATTACTTATCTTCTTTTTCAACTTATTCAAAGAATTGAACATCATGTTAAGTTCTTTCTTATTCTAGCTCTGTTAATATTAGCATATGAAATAGGAAAAGATTTCTTAAAGCTTCCCTCATTAGTGTTAATTTTTATTTTTGGAATATTTTTATCAAACTTTAAAAACCTTATACCTAATAGTCTAAAGAGATATATTAAAACTGATAAAGTTGGAAAGTCTGATCTTCATGAATTTCATTTATTAACAGCAGAGTCAACTTTTTTAGTTAGAACTTTTTTCTTTTTATTTTTTGGCTTCTCAATACCATTAGAAAGCTTTATAGAATTTGAACCATATATTATTGGAGCAACAGTTTTACTTATTATGTATGGTGTAAGATATTTTTATCTATCAATTGTAATAAATGATGAAGAATCTCAACCACTTCTTTATTTTTCTCCAAGAGGTTTAATTACAATACTTTTATTCTTGAGTATAGCTGATTATGATATTCAAAAAAGCACTATAGTGGATGAAAAAGTTCTCCTAGTAATTATTATTGCCTCAATGCTTATAATGATTCAAGGATCAATTACTCGAAAAAAGAAAGAAGATCCAGAATTAGAGCCTCAACAGACTTTCACTGAGATAGTTGACTCGCAAATTGAAAAAAAATGAAAAAAATTAAAATTTTAGCAATAGCTATTGCAATAATTTTCTCTATGGTTTATGTTTTAAACCTAGAGTATTTTATTAAAGGTATTCGGGTAGTTTATTTAAATGGTCAAACTACAGTATCTATTGATGATTTAAAATATTTTGATTATGAAACTATCGAAGCTAATGATGAAAAATCTCCTTGGAATGAAAAAGAAAATATAGTTGATACTTTCTCAGATGAATTTGAGGAAATAAATAGGGAATTTGGAACAGTTGCTTATGTTGTAATCCACAAGGATACAATTATTGCAGAAAAATATTATAAAGGATATTCGTCTAATTCATCTTCAAATTCTTTTTCAATGGCAAAAACTCTTGTTTCAATGATGATGGGTAAAGCTCTAGAGCTAGGATACATCAATAGTCTTGATGATAAAGTTATAGACTATATCCCTGAACTTAAAGGAGAATTTGCAAGTGATGTTCGAGTTATTGATCTAGCAACTATGACTTCTGGATTAGATTGGGATGAAGGTACTTCCGATCCATTTAGCCCTGTTGCTAAACAGTATTTTGTCTCAGATGTTGAAGAACTAATGTTAAATCAGCCAATTATTGAAAAACCTGGTGAGAAAAATCATTACTCTAGTGGCAATACTCAACTTTTATCAATTTTAATTGAAAGAGCTTCTGGAATTAAAACTGATAAATTTTTTGAAAATGAAATTTGGTCTAAAATAAATCCAGATAACGATGCTTACTGGCAAGTTGATAGCAAAAAAAGAGGAAATATAAAATCATTTTGCTGCTTTCATTCAAATGCGCGTGATTTTTCAAGACTAGGAAAGCTGTATTTAAATTATGGTAATTGGAATGGAGATCAGATTATAGATTCTACTTTTATAAAGTCATCTATGAAACCTTTTCTCGATGATTTTGATGCATATGGAATTGGTCTTTGGTTAAAAAAACATAAAGGCTTAAATGTTTCATTAATGAGTGGACATCAAGGTCAATATGTAATTATGATACCTGAAAAAGAATTGATTATTACAAGATTAGGACTGAGAGACATTGATCTTGGAGGTCCTGGTGTTTCGGGAGATGTTCTTTCATATATTGACCAAGCACTTAAACTAATTGAAGATTAAATCTTGAGTTTTAATTTTACTGGACAGTGATCTGAATGAACTACATCACTTAAAATTTTAGCATCTAGAATTTTATTCTCCAAAGATTTGGAAACAATATTATAATCTATTCTCCACCCTTTATTATTAGCTCTTGAATTAGCTCTGTAGCTCCACCAACTATATTGATGTGGATTTTTATTAATAAATCTGAATGAGTCAACAAATCTATCTCCAAAAAATGAATCTAACCATTCTCTTTCTTGAGGCAAAAAGCCTGATACTTTTTTATTTCTTATTGGATCATGAATATCTATTGCATTATGACAAATATTATAGTCACCACAAATAACTAGATTTTGAAATTTATTATTCAAAGAGTATATGTATTCTTTGAAATCATCCATAAATCTAAATTTAAATTCAAGTCTATCTAAATTAGTTCCAGATGGAAGGTATAAGCTCATAATAGAAACTTTATCAAAATCTATCCTTAGTGCTCTTCCTTCAAAGTCCATATAATCAATACCTATACCATATTCAATATGATTAGGTTTTGTTTTTGAAAAAATAGCCACTCCACTATATCCTTTTTTTTGAGCAGAAAACCAATATGTGTAATAGCCTAAGTTTTCGATTAAATCAAATTCAACTTGATCTTTATTTGCCTTAGTTTCTTGAATACATATTACATCAGGAGATTCTTGAATGAGCCAATCAACAAAACCTTTTTTCATTGCTGCGCGAATTCCATTTACATTATATGTTATAATGTTCAATTGTCTAGCTTTTTTAATAAACTTTTAATTGTTAATTCAGAGTCAACAATATTTGATAATTGTGAAAGATTAATTCTTGTTTGCTTCATAGAGTCTCTATCTCGTAAAGTGAAACTATCATCCTCTAGAGTTTGATGATCAATCGTAATACAATATGGTGTTCCAATAGCATCTTGCCTTCTATATCTTCTCCCAATAGCGTCTTTTTCATCATAAACTATATTTATTTCATGAACAAACTCTTTCATAATATTTCTAGCATATTCTGGTAAGCCGTCTTTTTTAAGTAATGGTAAAAAAGCTAATTTATTTGGAGCTAGTGATCTTGGAATACTCATAACGTTTCTAGTTGATCCATCTTCTAAAGATTCGGTTTTAAAAGAATTAGAAATAATTGCTAAAAACATTCTATCAAGACCTATAGAAGTTTCAAGAACATATGGTGTATAGTTACTTTCTAGCTCAGGATCATAATATTGTAGTTTTTTTCCAGATAGTTCTTCATGACTTTTAAGATCAAAGTCTGTCCTAGAATGAATACCCTCTAGTTCTTTAAATCCAAATGGGAAAAGAAACTCTATGTCACATGCTGCATCTGCATAATGAGCAAGTTTATCATGATCATGATATCTAAAAGAGTTAGCGTCTATTCCTAAATTAAGATGCCAATCAAGTCTGTTTTTCTTCCATTTTTTAAACCAATCTTCTTGAGTTCCAGGTTTAATAAAATATTGCATTTCCATTTGCTCAAATTCCCTCATTCTAAAAATAAATTGGCGAGCTACAATTTCGTTTCTAAATGCTTTACCAGTTTGTGCAATCCCAAATGGTATTTTCATTCTAGAAGTCTTTTGAACATTTAAATAATTTAGAAAAATTCCTTGAGCAGTTTCAGGTCTTAAATATAAATCCATACTAGAGTCTTCAGATGCTCCAAGTTTTGTATTAAACATTAAGTTAAATTGTCTCACCTCTGTCCAATTACATGTTCCACTAACTGGGCATTTTATTTCTAAATCGTCAATAATTTTTTTTACTGCTACTAAATCATCATTCTCAAATGCAGAAATCATTCTAATCTTTATGTCTTCAACAGATTTTTTTATCTCTAAAACTCTTGGATTGGTTTCTAAAAACTGTTTTTTATCAAATTTTTCTTTAAATCTTTTTTCTGCTTTAGTTATTTCTTTTAAAATTTTTAAGTTTAATTTTTCAATGTGATCTTCAATTAAAACATCTGCTCTATACCTTTTTTTTGAATCTTTATTATCAATAAGTGGATCATTAAATGCATCAACGTGACCTGATGCAATCCAAGTTTTAGGGTGCATAAAAATTGCAGAGTCAATACCAACAATATTTTCATTTAGCTGAACCATTGATTTCCACCAATACTCTCTGATATTATTTTTGAGCAAAGCTCCATTATGAGCATAGTCATAAATGGCATTTAGACCTTCATATATTTCACTTGACGGAAATACAAAGCCATATTCTTTTGAGTGTGATATTATTTTTTTTAGAGCGTCTTTATCCATTAGTATATTGTAAAAATAGTTCTTTTTACTATTTTAAATACGTTAATTTGTAATGAATTGATACAATGAAAAAATTAATTTACACAGTTTTATCAATAGTAGTAATTAGTGGATGTGCTAAGCGTGGTTCTCCAACTGGAGGACCAGTTGATAGTATTCCACCAGTTCTTATTAATGCAAGCCCAAAAATTAATTCAACAAACTTTGACTCTAAAGAAATTAGACTAACATTTGATGAATTTGTTAAATTAGATAAAGTAGAGGAGCAATTAATTATTTCCCCTCCTATTGATAAGAGTTCCTATAAAGTTAAACCTCTAAGTGGTGTGACTAAAAAAGTTTTTCTGGAATTTATAGATAGCTTAGAAACTGAAACTACTTATTCAATTAATTTTGGAAACAGCATTAAAGACAACAATGAAGGTAACCCCCTAACTTTCTTTAGTTATACTTTTTCTACCGGAGAAACAATTGATTCTTTATATGTTAGAGGTAATATATCTGATGCTTTTGATATAGATACTGATAATTATATTTCAATTCATCTTTACAGAATTGATTCTGTTTTTAATGATTCAATAATTTTTAATAATCGTCCTACTTATATTTCAAATTCATTAGACTCTACTTCTTATCAATTTAAAAATATTAAAGAAGGAAAATACTTAATAGTAGCAATTAAAGATATTGACAACAATTACTTTTTTGATCCATTTTATGACAAGATTGGATTCATTGATTCTCTAATTACTCTTCCTCAAGATTCGATCATTAATTTTAAATTATTTAAAGAAGAAACATCTTTAATATGGGATAAGCCTCATTTCATTAACAGTGAAAAAATAGGGTTTGGTTACTACGGAAAACTTGATTTAAAAAATATTAAAATTGAATCTTCAATACCTGATAGTGTTCAGTATACTTACACTAAAGAAAGAGAGAGTGACACCCTTATTTTTTGGTTGTCTAAAAATAGCTTTGATTCTCTGAATTTTAATCTTATTGAGAAGGATACTACCAAGCTTGTAACAGTTAAGTTTGATAGGGCAAAAGATACACTAATTGATTCTTTAAGTATCAATCCTAAAACTTCCAATGTTATACATCTTAAAGAAACATTTAAACTCTCTTCAAATATTCCTTTAAAAAAAATTGAAGATTCTCTTATCACTATTAGAGATATTGATTCTTTAATTATTCCTTTTACTACTTCAATTAATGATAATCTAGATCAAATTGAAATAGAATTTGAAGTATCGCCTTCTGATAATTATAAAGTATTTATTTTACCTGAAGCAATTAAAGATATTAGAGGTGTATCTAATGACACATTACAATATAATGTCGTTAGTCAAACATTAGAAGATTACGGAAACGTTTATCTCGATGTCATTAGGAACAGTGAGTTTAAGTTTATTCTTCATATGATTGATAGTAATGGAGATATAGTTCGAGAGTTTAAAAATGTAAATCTAGATACCACATATAACTTTGACTATGTTAGACCTGGAAAATATACATTTAGATTAATAGAAGACGTTAATAATAATGATAAATGGGATACTGGAAATTATCTTAAAAAAGTCAAACCTGAAAGTGTTTATTATTTTTCTAAAGAACTCGAAGTGAGGGCTAACTGGGATCTTAATGAAACTTTCAATCTTAATCAAATTCTTTTTGTTAAGGATTCTATAAACTAAAAAAATGAAAAATATTTTATCAATCTTATCTATTTTATTCTTTTTAAATGTCAATGCACAAAACTCATACTTTCCAGCAAAAGGAAATTGGGAAACTAAATCTCCAGAGTTTTTTAATTATGATTCAAGAAAAATTAATAAAGCAATTGATTTTGTAATTAAAAATCAAAATAATGGAAATAAGGATCTAAGAGTTGAAATATTAAAAGGGTTTTCATCTGAACCATACCATACCATTAAAGGCCCTACTAAAAAAAGAGGCGAATCCAATGGACTTATAATTAAAAATGGATATGTTATAGCATCATGGGGCGACACCAAAAGGGTTGATATGACTTTTAGTGTTACAAAAAGCTATCTTTCTGCTATTACTGGAGTTGCAATTGATAAAAATTTAATAAAATCTGAAAAGGATATTGTTTCTGATTATGTATGGGATAAAACTTTTGATGGTAATTTGAATAGTAAAATTTCATGGGAACACCTTCTAAATCAATCATCCGATTGGCATGGAAATCTTTTTGGTATTAATCACTGGGAAGACAGGCCTGATCGAAGAAAAAATTTAGATGATTGGAGAACAGAAACACAAAGGGAACCAGGCACTTATTATAAATATAACGATGTTAGAGTTAATGTGTTGGCATATTCAATGCTTCAAGTCTACAGAAAATCTTTACCGAAGGTTCTTAAAAACTATATAATGGATCCAATTGATGCTTCTGATAGTTGGAGGTGGTATGGTTATGAAAATTCATGGGTAAATCTTGATGGTTTAATGGTACAATCAGTTTCAGGAGGAGGGCATAATGGTGGTGGAGTTTTTATTAATTCCGAAGACCATGCAAGATTTGGGCTCTTATATTTAAATAATGGTATCTGGAACGGTAAAAGAATTATTTCTAAAGATTGGATAAAAAAATCAATCACCCCTTCAGAGACTAATCCTGAATATGGTTTTATGTGGTGGATTAATTCTGAAAAAGGAGAAGATTATGCTACTTCAGATTGGAAAAATGTTCCAACTAATGTTTACTACGGTGCAGGATTTGGTGGCAACTATATCGTAATAATTCCAGATGAAAATATGGTTGTAGTGGGAAGATGGTTAGGAAGAGGAACTATTGGAACCTTTATTCAGATGATTCTAGAGTCTAAATAGACTATAACTTAGCTTTTAAGTATTCATTATTCATTCTAGCAATATTTGTAATTGAAATTCCTTTTGGACATTCAACCTCACATGCACCCGTGTTGGTACAATTACCAAAGCCTTCTTCATCCATCTGTTTAACCATATTAAGTACTCTTTCTTTAGCTTCAACCTGTCCTTGAGGTAAATATGAAAATTGAGAAACCTTAGCAGATACGAATAACATTGCAGATGCATTTTTACATGTTGCAACACATGCACCACACCCTATACAGGTTGCTGCGTCAAATGCATTATCTGCATCTTCTTTTCTTATAGGAATTGTGTTGGCATCTTGGGTGTTACCTGATGTATTAATACTAATATAGCCTCCAGAATGTTGAATTCTATCAAAAGAAGTTCTGTCTACAACTAAGTCTTTAATAACTGGAAATGAATTTGCCCTAAATGGCTCAATAACTATTGAGTCTCCATCTTTAAATTTTCTCATGTGAAGTTGACATGTTGTGATTCCAGTATCAGGACCATGGGCTCTACCATTAATAAACATAGAACAGCTACCACAGATACCTTCTCTACAATCATGATCAAAAGCTATTGGATCTATTTCTTCAATAATCAGTTTTTCATTAAGAACATCCATCATCTCAAGAAAAGACATATCAGGTGTGATATCTTCAATTTCATAATTTTGAAAACTTCCTTGAGAGTCTCCATTAGACTGTCTCCATATTTTAAGAAAAAGTTTCATGTTAATATTTTGCAGATTTATTTGTTGTTATTGTCTTTAATATAAATTCTCTCAAATCTTGATTTGATTTTTTTAAATCTTCTCTTCTAAGATACATCATATGACCACTTTCATATCCTTTAAATGTAAATCTATCTTTTAGTTTACCTGATGGATCAACCTGTTGAATTGTGTATTGTGCAGCAGAGAAAGTAGTCGCACCATCATAGTAGCCTGACTGTGTTAATACATTTAAAAATGGGTTTTCAGCAATTGCTTCTCTAAAATTTCTTCTAATTCTAATATCATCAGAATTCCATGGACGAACTGACAAGTCTCCTCTAGCCCAGGTATTATATTTAACATCTGTTTCAAAATTTAATACTTCCTTAATATAGGAGTTTATAGCTGGAGTAAATGCATGATCCCAAGCACTAATTTCGGGAGAATACTCTGGATAATTTCCAGAATCTTTACTGTCAATACCCTTATATCTTGAATCTAATCTACCAATTGTAAAACCTTCATCTCTTAAAAGTTCTTTCCAAAAAAAGCTAGTTGAAATAATTAAATTATTTTTTATTACTTCATTATACTTTATACTGGTTAAAGTTTCAATTTTTTTTGCAATTTTATTTTTCTTATCATTATCAATTGAACCCCCTTTTGCGAGTGATGGAAGTAATTCATTATAAGCAAAATCACTTGAGATTTTAATAACTTCATCTAAGCTCATTTTTTGAAGATTATCATTAAGTTTATTGTGATACCATGCAGTTGCAGTAAAGTATGGAAAATCAACAGTAGGAAGAATAATACCTCCTGATTCATACCTCAATTCATAATCTGCTGGAGAAACTAAAACAACTCCATTTAAGTATAACCATTGATTTTGTTGTAATTCATGTGCTAGTCCCATTACCCTTACACCACCATAACTCTCACCTACAAGATATTTAGGTGATTTCCATCTTGAAGATCGTGTAACAAAAGTACTTATCCATTCAGCTAAATATTCAATATCTTGATTAACACCAAAAAATTTATCCGCTGCTTCTTTCTTTGTCATAGACTTTAAAATTCTTGAATAACCAATATTAATTGGATTTACAAAAACTATATCAGCTACATCTAATATTGAATATGGATTAGATTTATATCCATAAGGCTGGACTGGATAACCTTCATCATCTATTACTAAATTATAAGGACCTGTATAGCCCATATGCATCCAAATTGACGCTGAACCTGGACCACCATTAAAAGAAAAAACTAATGGTCTGTTAGTGTTATCATCAATATCTGTTCTTTTATAATAAGTATAATGAAGTGTTGCCATTACTTCTCCACTTGAATCCCAAATAGGTTGCGTTCCAATCTGGGCTGAATAATTTACTTTGTTTCCTAAAATTGTAGTTGAATGATTTGTAATAACTTTTGTGTCTGATGGAATTTTTCTGTTAGACAAATTATTTTGTGAATACAAATTAAAGACGCTGAATAATAAAATTAAGTATAAAATATTTTTCATGATTACTTATAAGATCGTGTTTTAATTTCAATTTCTTCATAATCTAAATCTTCTTTATTTAGAATTGGATTTGATGGATCTTGATTATATTCCCATGCTGAAACAAATTTAAAATTTTCATCATCTCGAATTGCTTCTCCATCAGGTGTTTGGAATTCTTCTCTAAAGTGTCCACCACAAGACTCATTCCTTTCAAGTGCATCTATAGCAAACAACTCACCTAATTCAAGAAAATCTGAAACTCTTGTAGCTTTAGCAAGCTGTTCGTTAAACTCATTTTTATTTCCTGGGATTTTTACATTTTTATGAAAATCTACTCTTAATTCTTGAATTTCTTTAATTGCTGATTTTAAATCTTTTTTGTTCCTAGACATTCCACATTTCTCCCACATTATCTTTCCTAATTTTTTATGATAATAATCCACAGAATTTATACCATTATTTCTGATGAATTTATCAAGTTGGTCATTTATAGCTTTTTCACTCTTATCAAATTCAGGTGAGTCAGTAGAAATTTCACCAGTACTAATTTCATCTGAAAGATAGTCTCCGATTGTATATGGAAGAACAAAATAACCATCAGCTAATCCTTGCATTAAAGCAGAAGCTCCAAGTCTATTTGCACCATGATCAGAAAAATTTACCTCTCCAATCGCAAAACATCCTGGTATTGTAGTCATCAAATTATAGTCAACCCAAACCCCACCCATAGTATAATGAACTGCTGGATAAATTTTCATTGGCAATTTATATGGATCTTCATCTACAATTTTCTCATACATTTGAAAGAGATTTCCATATTTCTGTTTTACAACATCTCTTCCTAGTCTATAAATTAAATCCGAGTCTGAAGAATCTAATCCACTAACTTTTGCCTTTTCTTTTCCATATCTAACAATAGCATGAGAAAAGTCAAGAAAAACTGCTTCTCCAGTTTTATTTACACCAAAACCTTTGTCACACCTCTCCTTAGCCGCTCTAGACGCTATATCTCTAGGGACTAAGTTACCAAATGCAGGATATCTTCTTTCTAGATAATAATCTCTTTTTTCTTCTTCTAAATCAAGTGGAGATAACTCTCCTTTTCTGATTAATTCTGCATCAGATTTTTCTTTTGGTACCCAGATTCTTCCATCATTTCTAAGAGATTCTGACATTAATGTCAATTTAGATTGATAATCTCCTGACACCGGAATACAAGTTGGATGAATTTGAGTAAAGCAAGGGTTTGCAAAATATGCTCCTTTTTTATGAATCTTCCATGCTGCTGAAACATTACTGCCCATTGCGTTTGTAGATAGGAAAAAAATATTTCCATAGCCACCCGATGCAATAACAACTGCATGAGCTGCATGTCTTTCAAGTTTACCGGTAACTAAATCTCTTGCAATTATTCCTCTAGCTTTTCCATTGACAATAACAATATCCATCATTTCATGCCTACTATACATTTTAATTTTGCCCCTAGCAACTTGTCTATTCATAGCAGAGTATGCTCCTAACAAAAGTTGTTGACCAGTTTGACCTTTTGCATAAAAAGTCCTTGATACCTGAACACCTCCAAAAGATCTGTTGTCTAGTAAGCCCCCATAATCTCGAGCAAAAGGAACACCTTGAGCTACACATTGATCTATTATGTTTCCTGAAACTTCTGCAAGTCTATAAACGTTTGCTTCTCTTGATCTGTAATCCCCTCCTTTAATTGTATCATAAAAAAGCCTATAATTTGAATCACCATCTCCCTGATAATTTTTTGAAGCATTAATTCCTCCTTGCGCTGCGATAGAATGTGCTCTTCTTGGAGAATCTTGAAAACAAAAAGCTTTAACATTATAACCTAATTCTGCTAAAGTGGCAGAGGCTGATGCGCCTGCTAAGCCTGTCCCTACAACAATAACATCAATGTTTCTTTTATTGGAGGGACTAACTAAATTAATCTTACCCTTATGTTTTGTCCATTTATCAGACAATGACCCTTTAGGTATATTTGAATTTAATTTACTCATGATGTTAGGTTATGAAAGATTGCAATAAAAATAAATCCTATTGGAATTAATAATGAAAATAGAAAAGTAAACTTTTGTATTAAATTATAGTATTTAGAATTAACCCCTACTGTTTTAAATGATGAGCTAAACCCATGTAAAAGATGTAGTGCTAAAAAAATAAAAGAAATGGAATAGATAACTGTTCTTAATGGACTTTCAAATTTATGAACAAGTTCTTCAAAATATCTGTTTGGATCTTGAGGAAGTACTTCAACATACTTATAATTCATTTCAGGAATCCAAAAATCAATAAAATGAAGTACAAGAAATAATAAAATTACACCTCCACTAAAAATCATATTTCTTGAAATCCAAGATGCATTTTCGCTTCCAGAATATTTTGAATAATTTTTTCTTCTTGATTTAGAATTCAATATTTCTAAATAAAAACCCATAACAAAATGAAAAACAACACCAAGTATTAAAATTGGCTGAAGTAGAAATTGAACTATAGGATTGCTTCCCATGAAATGCGAGAGTGTGTTATATAAACTCTCGCTAAATACAGATGTAATATTAATGAAAAAATGTTGAGTTAAAAACACAACAAGAAAAAGGCCAGATAAGGCCATTAAAACTTTTCTTCCTATAGAGGAACTCATTAGTTTCATCTGCATCAATTATTTAGTAAAATTAAAGCATAAACAGTTAAATAACTACTTTATTTCAAATTCCTTTTCTAAATTATCTTTATCACTTATAATTAAAACCTTATAGAATCCCTTGTCTATAAAATCATTATTGCCATTTTGATTATTCTTAAGATTATAATCTATAAAATTTAATCCCCTATCTAATTTGCCCGAAATAGTATAAACATAGTTACCATTTGAATCAATAATAGATAGTTTATATTCTTTTTCTGAAGACGAAAAAATTGAAAACTCAAGATTTGGCTGAAAAGGTTCACTCCAAATACTTCTTTTAACTCCCCATGAAGGAGATTTTTTAATTGACTTAATTGGGTATACATACATTGATGATTTTAATATATCACTCGAAAGACTTTGAATTTTTTCAATTTCTGAAAGATAAATTGATCTTCCATGTGTTCCTACTAAAAGATGGTTTTCATCTTTTTGAATAACCAAATCATGAACAGATGCAGAATTTAAGCCATTACTAAAAGGTTCCCAATTAATTCCAGAATCTAAAGAAGCATAGACACCATGATCATTACCAATGTAAAGAATATTCTTATTAACATTATCCTCAATCACTACATTAATTGGGGAATCTGGTAAATTTGAACTAATTGAAGCCCATGTTTTTCCATAGTTATCACTTTTGAATAAAAAAGGAGAGAAATTATCCCACCTATATCCGTTTAAAGATACATAAACAGTCTTTTCGTTATGTGAAGATGCGTATACTTTACTTACCCACATATCCTTTGGCAGATTTAGGGAAATATTTTTCCAGGTTTTACCTCCATTTTTTGAAATATGTACTAAACCGTCATCACTTCCCACATACAATAACCCTTCAACTAAAGGTGATTCCGCAATTGTAGTTATTGTTCCATAAGGGACATTTCCTTTTTTTCCACCACTAGTAAGATCTCTGGATATCAATTGCCAATTATCACCTTTATTTTCAGATTTATGTAAATGATTTGTACCAAAATATAGAACATCTTGATTATGAGGAGATAAGAGAATAGGTGTCTGCCAGTTAAAACGATAAGGGGACTCTCCTAGTTCATGAACTGGTTTAATCAACTTTCTCTTTCCTGAATCTAATTCAAGTCGGTAATAAAATCCAAATTGAAAACCAGTATAAACAGTATTGGAATTTCTATTATCTATCTGGATTTCCATTCCATCACCACCCATTATCATCTCCCAAGGATATTTTCCATTCATGTTCCATCTTTTATTTTCAGTTGAATTATGAGGTCCTTTCCAAACTCCATTGTCCTGTAGGCCACCATATACATTATATGGTTTTTCATAATCTACATTTATAGCATAAAACTGACCTACCTCTGTTGAATTATTTTTAATCCAGTTTTTTCCATCATCATAAGTTATATTTACTCCTCCATCATTTCCATTAATTAGGTGTCCTGGCTTGTTTGGATTAATCCATAGATCATGGTGATCAGCATGGACATTTTCTTTACCAATTCTATAAAAAGTTTTTCCACCATCATCAGAAGTTATTATTGGAACTCCATAAGTGTAGATTTTATCACTATTACTAGGGTCAACATGAATCTTACCAAAGTAATAACCATAAGTATTGTAAACTCCATCTAAAAAAGACTTATGTGTTTTAGTCCAATTTTTGCCACCATTATTGCTTCTATAAACTTCTGCTCCAATAATTGGCGTATTAAATAATTCTGAGTTAGCATCAACTAAATACTTATATAAATCTGAAGGCTTTATTTTTCCATTACTAATTTCAGACTTAACTTTTTCTAAAGAATATTTAGATGGAAATCTATTTGATCTTAAAAATGATTTTAAATCTTTATCATCAATCTTTTCAAACTCATCTTTAGTCATACTTTTAAATGAATTTCTATTAAGTACCTCATCATTTGAAGCGGGATCTAAATCTCTAAAAAATTGATTGTCAAGAACTGCATATATTATATTTTCATCATAAACTGCAATTCCAATTCTTCCAACACCTTCTCCAACAGGAAAACCACTATCTTCTATTGAAATATTTTCCCAAGTATCACCTGCATCGATACTTTTATATATTGCCGAGTGTTTTCCACCTTCAATTAAATTCCATGCTTTTCTGTCTTTTTCCCAAGAAGATGCATACATAATATTAAAACTATTTGGAGTACTAGCCATGTCAATTATTCCCGTACTATCATTTATATACAGTGTGTTTTTCCAAGTTTTACCTCCATCTTTAGTTACATAGACACCTCTGTTTTTATTTTTTGAATATAAATGCCCTGTAACACCAACAATAACATGGTTTTTATCTGCAGGATTGATTAAAATTTTTCCAATATGATGACTATCTGCTAGTCCAACATTTACCCAATTGGAACCATTTGATTCTGTTTTTAGAATCCCTATTCCTGAATATGAAGATCTAGATGAATTGTTTTCTCCGGTACCAACCCATAAAGTTTGATTTTTCCAATCCATAGTGATTTCACCAATATTTTGAGTAGGCCAATTCTCAGATATGGAAGTAAAAGATGTTCCATTGTTTTCAGTAAACCAAACACCTCCAGAAGCGTATGCTACATAAAATCTAGTTGGATCTTCTGGATCTACTTCAAGAGCAACAACACGCCCACTCATAATAGTGGGTCCAATATTTCTAAAGTGAATGTTTTTAACTCTAGATGATTTTGTCAATTCTTCCTTTTTTTGATATGCATCAATTAATTGAGATGAGTCTGAGGCTTGTGGCTGAGCATAGCTAATACATGTAGCTGTCATCAACAAGAAAACTATTTTAAAATTTTTCATAATTTCAATTTTTACTTAAATTATAAACATTATATTAATTTTCAAGATATTTGATAAAAATAAATGAGATATAAACCTCTAAACAGTTCAATTTATAATAGAAATCGTTTGAATTTCATGAATCAAATGAAGGAAGATTCTATGGCTATTTTTAATTCTAATGATATTTATCCAGTAAGTGCTGATTCCGAATTACCATTTGAACAACACAGAGATATCTTTCATTTAACTGGAATCGATCAAGAGGAAACTATTTTGATTTTATACCCTTCTTCAAAAGATAGTAAAACAAGAGAAAATCTATTTATTCGAAAATCTGATGAACACACAAAAATTTGGGAAGGAGAAAAACTTACCAAGCAGTTAGCTTCTGAATTATCAGGAATTGAAAGTGTTTATTTTGTTGAAGATTTCAAAAATATATTACATTCTATTTCAAGTAAAATTGACACATTTTATATCAATAAAAATGAACACTACAGGGCTAATTCTCCAGTAGAAACTAGGGAGGATAGATTCATAAGCTGGTTATTAAAAAAATATCCTGCTCATAAAGTTGAAAAAAGTAACCCTATACTTCAAAGACTAAGATCGATAAAACATTTAGATGAGATTAATCAAATAAAAAAAGCTTGTCAGATAACAAAAAAAGGATTTGATAGGGTTTTAAAATTTATTAAACCTGGGGTTTGGGAATATCAAATTGAAGCTGAGTTTATTCATGAATTTATCAATAATTCCTCAAAGGGTTTCGCATACTCTCCTATTATAGCAAGCGGACTTGATAATAACGTTCTTCATTATGTAAAAAATAATAAACAGTGTAAAGATGGCGAGTTAATTCTAATGGATGTTGGCGCAGAATACGGAAATTATTCTAGTGATATGACAAGAACTATTCCTGTTTCTGGTCGATTTTCAAAAAGACAAAGAGAGGTATATAATTCAGTTCTTAATGTTAAAAATGAAGCAACTAAACTATTAAAAGTTGGAAATAACTGGAAGACTTTTCACGAACAAGTTGGTGAGATTATGACAAAAGAACTTTTAAATATTAGACTTATTGATAAAGTTGACATTAAAAATGAGACAAAAAAAAATCCAGCATACAAGAAGTATTTTATGCATGGAACTTCTCATCACTTAGGACTTGACACACATGACTATGGTCTTCTCGAAGATCCATTTCAAGAAAATATGGTCTTTACAGTTGAACCTGGAATTTATATTCCAAAAGAAGGTTTTGGAGTTAGACTAGAAGATGATGTAGTTATTAAAAGTAAGGGAGATCCTACTAATTTAATGGCTGATATTCCTATTGAAGCTGAAGAAATTGAGGATATAATGAATAGTTAACAACCACAGTCTTTACCACAATTAGAATCTGAGGCTTTAGCCTTTTTTATAAATTTCCCATAAAGAAGCCAAAGAGCAAAACCTCCTGATAGAATTAATAAAATTCCTTGAATTTCTTCCATTAGTTTAAAATTTGAAATACAAATAAAGATGCAAAGTAAGCTAATATTGTCATAAAAATCAACTGCATTAAAGGCCACTTCCAAGAATTAGTCTCTTTTTTCACAATTGCTAAGGTACTCATACACTGCATTGCAAATGCATAAAATACCATTAATGATATACCAGTAGGTAAATTAAAGATCTTATTTCCATTAGAATCTGTTTCCTGAGACATTCTTGTCTTAATTGTATCTTGATTTTCAGATCCAACACTGTATATAGTAGATAGAGTCCCAACAAAAACTTCTCTTGCTGCAAATGATGTAACAAGAGCAATACCTATTTTCCAGTCATACCCAAGTGGAGCAATTGCAGGCTCAATTGATTTACCTACAATACCAATGAAAGAGTGTTCAAGTCTGTAGGAATTTATATTTAACTCTAAATCTTCAGCAGAAATTTCAATATTTTGATATTGAGCTTTAACAATTTGATCAGCGTTTTTAAATTCATTTCCTGGACCATAAGAAGCCATTATCCATAACAAAATAGAGATTGCAAATATAATTTTACCGGCCTCAACAACAAACGACCTTGTCTTAGTCCAAACATTTAAAAAAATGTTCTTCGGAAGAGGTAACTTGTACTCAGGCATCTCAAGAACTAGATAACTTATTGAGTCTCTTTTGATTATATTTTTAAGAATAGTTGATGAAATAATAGCTAATAAGAATCCTAATATGTATAGACCCATTAGTGTTAAACTTTGGTAACTAACTCCAAATATTTTATCAGTTGGAATTACTAAAGAAATCAAAATTAGATATACAGGAAGTCTAGCTGAACATGTCATGAAAGGAATTACAAGGATTGTAATAAGCCTGTCTTTCCAGTTTTCTATATTTCTTGTTGCCATTACTGCTGGAATTGCACAAGCTACTCCAGATACAAGTGGTATTAGACTTTTACCCCCCAAACCAAATTTTTTAAGAGTCCTGTCCATTAGAAAAACTACTCTACTCATGTAGCCAGTTTCCTCTAGAATTGAAATAAAGAAAAATAAAAGTGCTATTTGTGGAATAAAAATTAGAATTCCTGCTAAACCTGGAATTACCCCTTCTGCTAAAAGAGAAGTAAAAACTCCCTGGGGAAGACCAGATTTGACTGATTGACTTAGTGAAACAAAACTACTATCAATAAAGTCCATTGGTATACTACTCCAGTCAAAAATTATCTGAAATATTAAAAGTAAAATTGAAAAAAAGATTAAATACCCCCATACACTGTGTAAAAGAACTCTATCAATAACACTTCTTAATCCTGTCGCCTTTTTATAATCCTTTACATAGGTCTCTTTTAAAAGATTGTTAATTACCTGATATCGCTTTACAGTTTCTCTTTGTTGAAGTTTTTTTAGATATGATTCAGTTTGCGTCTTAAATCTTCCTTTATCATCAATTTTATTTCTCTCTAGTTTAGAGAAATTTATATCCTGAGTAATTAAAAGCCATAACTTATATACTGATTGTCCTGAGAAAGTTTTACTAAGGTTAGAAAAATATTCAGGATCAATTTCATTTATATTAAAAGCTGGTTTATCTGAAAGATTTCTATAGTTTTTTATCTCAGATTTTAATGCATTAAATCCGTGATTTTTTCTTGCACTTAAAAGCACAACCTTAGTATCTAATTCTTCTTCTAATTTTTCTACATTAATTTCTATCCCCTTTGAAGTTAGTTGGTCAGACATGTTTATTGCTAGAATGGTTGGAATTTCTAAATCTTTAATCTGACTAAATAATAAAAGATTTCTTTTTAAATTATCAATATCTGCAACTACAATAACTACATCTGGAAAATCCTTGTTATTTTTATTTAATAATAATTCAAATACTATACTTCGGTCAATAGATTGAGTATTTAGACCATAGGTTCCTGGTAAATCAATTAACTGAACACTAGTTGTCCTATCAATTGCAAAACTTCCAATTTTTTTTTCAACGGTAACTCCCGGATAATTTCCAACTGTTTGTTTTAATCCGGTTAAGGTATTAAATACAGAACTCTTACCTGTATTAGGATTACCAAGTAATGCAACTGAAATTGTCTTAACCATTTTACTTTTTTAATTCTACTATAACTTGACTTGCTGTAACAGAATCAATAGACATGTGTGATTCGTCAATTTTAAGATATATTAAACCCCTTCTTGAAGCTAATATAGTTACTTCGTTTCCAGGAAGACAGCCCATTTCCAAAAGAGTTAGAGGGATTCCATCTGTTATCAAATCCTTTATAACAGCTTCATCTCCTTTTTTTAATTTATCTAAACTTATCAATACTTTAGTTGTAAAGGTCACAAATGTAATGGAATAATTTAAAATTCTTTTTTTAAAATATATACATCATTAATTAATTTATTCATTGACTCTGAATCAGTACCATCATAGAATCCTCTAATTCTTCTTTTTGAATCTACTAATACAAAATTTTCAGTATGAATCATATCATAAAAATTTGAACTTTCTATATCTTCAGCTACCAAATATGACTTTCTAGCTAGATTATATATCTGCCTTTTATCACCAGTAACCATATTCCATTTAGAGTCAACAACTCCCTTTTCCATTGAATATTTCTTTAAAACACTAACTGAATCAATTTCAGGAGTCACAGTATGAGAAAGAAGTAGAACCTGATCATCGTTAATAAATTTTTCTTGAAGTTTAATCATATTATCTTTCATAATTGGACATATTCCTGGACAAGTAGTAAAGAAAAAATCAGCTATGTATATTTTTCCATCATAAATTTTATTTGTGATAATTTTATTGTTCTGATTTATCAATTCATAATCAGCAATTTTATGAAATCTTTTCACATGTTGAACTGTACTATCAACAAGTTGAAAATTTACCATACTTGGTTGATATATAGGTAATTTTTTTTCTGGACTTAATACGTAATAAAACATTAAGACTGCAGCCATAGATATTGAAAACATGATTGCCGCAAAAAGTCTGTATTTTTTTAACATATATATTTTTAAATCCTTGAAGCAAAGATAATTCAAGGAATTAAAAAAATATTAAATTTGCAGCTAAAATTATATTATGTCTCCAGAGTTTTTTATAAAAGCATTTCAGTTATTACTATCACTTTCAATTTTAATTGTACTTCACGAATTAGGACATTTTATTCCAGCTAAGTTATTTGGAACAAGAGTTGAGAAATTTTATTTATTTTTTGATGTAAAGTATTCTTTATTCAAAAAGAAAATAGGTGAGACTGTTTATGGTATTGGTTGGCTTCCTCTTGGAGGTTATGTAAAAATATCTGGGATGATTGATGAAAGTTTTGATAAAGAACAAATGCAAAAACCCCCTCAACCATGGGAATTTAGATCTAAACCTGCTTGGCAAAGACTAATAATAATGTTGGGAGGTGTTACTGTTAATCTACTTCTTGGATTTTTTATATATATGATGGTATTGTTTGTTTGGGGAAAAGAAACTCTACCTCAAGAGAATATTCCACTTGGACTTGAACCATCTGAATTAATTCAAGAAATTGGATTTGAAAAAGGAGATAAAATAGTGGATGTAGATGGCCAAGAACTTGACTATGTTCTAGACATTAATAAAATGTTATTACTTAGACCAATTGAAAAGATTAAAGTTGAAAAACTTGATGGCTCAATTTCAGAAATTAATATTCCAGAAAATATAGGTAGTGAAATTTTTCAAAGTGGTCAGATTAATAGTTTTACTCCCCTTTTTAGTACTATTGTTGATTCTGTTTCAAATGAATCACCTGCACTTTATGCAGGAATACAAAGTGGAGATAGAATTATTTCAATAAATAATGAAAGTATATATGATTGGTCTTCTTTTACAAAATGGATAAAGAATAATTCGGACGATATTATAGATGTTATAGTTGAAAGAGGTGATTCTAATTATAATATTTCAATTAACCGAAATGATGATGGAACAATTGGAGTTTGGAAAAAAAATACAGGAATTGAAACTATTAACGAAAAAATTGGTTTTGTAGATAGTGTAAAGCAAGGATTTAATTACGGATACTGGACTCTATATGAGTATGTAGCACAGTTTTCCTTTGTATTTACAAAAAAAGGAGCCCAACAACTCGGAGGGTTTGGAACAATAGGTAATATTTTTCCTGCACAGTGGGACTGGAAAGGTTTCTGGTTATCAACAGCGCTATTATCAATTATATTAGCTTTCATGAATGTTCTACCTATTCCAGCTTTGGATGGAGGTCATGTTATGTTTCTTGTATATGAAATTATAACTGGAAGGAGACCAAGTGATAAGTTTATGGAAGTGTCTACAATGATTGGTTTCTTCTTGTTAATAGCCTTGGTTCTTTATGCTAACGGTAATGATTTATTTAGAGCATTTGCAGGATAAAAAAAAGGGGATAAATCCCCTTTTTTGCCCCAAATCTTACCATGAACTTAACCTACTTATGTTCTGGTAGTATTAATTTAAGATATTTTTTTTATAAATAAAACTTATTTAGAAATTATTTTTTGTTATAAATCTAGTATGCCCTTGCAGTTCTACCTTCCACAAAATTAATAAAAGCTTGGTTAACTACTTTATTACCACCTGGCGTAGGATAATTACCCGTAAAATACCAATCTCCTTTATGGTTTTTACATGCTTTATGTAAATTTTCAACCTTTTGAAATATTATATCTAATTCAACACCAGAGTTTTTATCAACTAACATATCTGACATTTTAGAAGATATTTGTTCTGGAGAAAAATTTTTGTAAATATCTTTTACATGATTTTGTTTATTAATGCCAGATTCTTTGGAAGTTTTACACTTGTTGTATGTCTCTTGAATTATACTATCATAAGTACCTTGATCTTTGTGAATTTCTATAGCAGCTTTAAATGCAATAAAATCTTCAATTCTTGCCATATCAATTCCATAACAATCAGGGTATCTAATTTGTGGAGCACTTGAAACAACAACTATTTTTTTTGGATTTAATCTGAAAAGCATTTTTAAAATGCTTTCCCTTAAAGTTGTTCCTCTAACAATACTGTCATCAATAATTACTAAATTATCTGAACTTTTAATTACCCCATATGTTATATCATACACATGAGCTACTAAATCTTCTCTTCCTTTATCTGCAGAAATAAAGGTTCTTAATTTTGCATCTTTAATTGCTATTTTTTCAACTCTAGGGTTATTCTTTTTAGCTCTTTCTATTAATCCATAAAAAGATGTCTCTGCTGTATTTGGTATAAAAGAAAAAACTGTATTTAAATAATCTTTTTTGATAGATTTTTCTATTTGAGGAATCAAAAGACTTCCTAGCATTTTTCTTTCTTTGTAAATATCAGCATCAGAACCTCTTGAGAAATAGATTCTTTCAAATGAACAAGATTTATTAAGTTTTGGTTTTAATATTTCTTTAATAGAAGTGTTTCCGTTTTTTTTTACAATTAGAGCATTTCCTCTTGGAACTTCTTTTATATCAGAATATGAAACATCAAAAACTGTCTGTATTGCTGGTCTTTCTGATGCAACTACTACAACTTCATCATCTTCAAAAAAATAAGCAGGTCTAATTCCATGAGGATCTCTCATGACAAAAGAATCTCCATGGCCTAACATTCCGGCTATTGCGTAACCTCCATCCCATTTTTTAGAAGATTTTTTTAAAATTTTCTGAATATCAAGATTTTCTTCAATCATAGGTGGCATATCAGCTTTTGAAACACCCTTACGTTTAAATTTTTTATAATTAGAAATAACTTCTGTGTCTAGGAAATGTCCTATCTTTTCCATTATTGTTATGGTATCGGATTGTTCTCTTGGATGTTGACCTAATTTGACAAGACTTTCAAATAATTCATCATTATTTGTCATATTGAAATTTCCTGCTAAAATTAGATTTCTATTCATCCAATTATTTTGCCTCATAACAGGATGAACATACTCAATAGAGTTCTTCCCATAGGTTCCATATCTAACATGGCCCAACATAACTTGTCCTAAAAAAGGAGTTTTTCTAAAGAAATCGTCAGAATTAGAATCTATTTTTTCTGACTTTAAAAATTGATTTATTTTTTTATTTATTTTTTTAAAAACAGAATGAATAGCCTGTTGATCAAATGATCTTACTCTAAAAAAATACTTATCTCCAGGTTTAAGATCTAGCTTTAAACTTGCAAAACCTGCCCCATCCTGGCCTCGATTCTTTTGTTTCTCCATCATTAAAAACATCTTATCAACACCATACATATATGAGCCATATTTATGTTGATAAAAATGTAGTGGCTTTTTTAAATGAACTAAAGCAATTCCACATTCATGTTTTATTTGATCACTCACCTATCTGTAATTTATTGACTCTTGTTTGAACATCATTCATTGACAAATTTAACAAGTTTTTATTTCCCATAGCTTCCACATTAAAAGATGCTAAAGAAGTTCCATAATCAATTGCTGATTTTATTGATTCAAATGATATCTCATCAGATAGAGACAAAAAGCCTGAGATACCTCCAATAAAACAATCTCCTGCGCCAGTTGGGTCTATTACTTTCTCTACTTCAAACGCACCTGTTACGTATTGTTTTTCATAATTAAATAATTCAGCACCATTTTTTCCTTTTTTTATGATTACATACTTGGGTCCCATAGTGTGCAATACACTTGCAGCTTTTCTTAGATCTTTGTGTCCTGTAATCATTTCAGACTCTTCATCATTAATAGATATTATATCAACTTTAGATATAACCTCTTTGACAGTCTCCCAAAAATTTTCTATCCAATAATTCATTGTATCTAAAATTATAGCTGATGGCTTATTTTTCAATTGATTAATTGCAGATAATTGAATTTCAGGATGAAGATTTCCCAATAGTAAAATGTCAGGATTTGATTTTCCAATAGGAATTACAGGGTTAAAATTTGTCATTACATTTAGCTCAGTTTTCGTTGTAATTCTTTCTTTAAAACCATCCGTGTAGATACAACTCCAATAAAATGTTTTATCATTTTCTTCAATTTTAATTCCAGAAATATCAACTCCACAAGATTCTAGAAGCTTTAGATCATGATCTTTAAAATCATTTCCAACAACGGAAATTATAGAGCAAATATTATCAAAATGTTTTACAGATAAACATATATATGTTCCTGCGCCACCTAAAACATTATCTACTTTATTTTCTTTTGTTTCGATTCCATCATATGCTAGAGATGCTACTATTAAAAGAGATTTTTTTGACATTTATTTAAGTTAAGTTAGTTGTATACCCTTTGTCTTCTTTAAGGTTTGAATTCTTAGTTGCAAGATTAGCTAAAAAATCACATCTTTCATTATAAAAATCATTATTATGTCCTTTTACCCATTGGAATTTAACTTCATGATCATTGTAAATTCTGAGGAATCTTCTCCATAAATCTGGATTTTTTTTATTTTTAAAATCTTTTTTTACCCAATTAAAGAGCCACCCTTTTTCTACTGCATCAGACACATACTTGGAATCAGTATAAACTTTAACTTTCGAATTCTTAATTTTAATTTTTTCTAAGGCTACAATTACAGCAAGTAGCTCCATTCTATTATTGGTTGTTAGATTAAAGCCTTGACTAAACTCTTTTTTATAATCTTCATTATCACTTAACATTACTATGCCATAGCCTCCTGGTCCAGGATTTCCTATTGATGAGCCATCTGTATATATTTTAATTAATCTGCTCATTTATTTTATATAACAGTTTCAATAATTTTTGGGTAATATTCATATTCCAACTTATGAATTTTTTCTTCAATAGTTTTAGCTGTATCAAAATCTTCTATACTTATTTTCTTTTGAAATATTATTTGGCCTGAATCATAATGCTCAGAAACATAGTGTATTGTAATTCCAGTTTCTTTTTCATTGTTCTCCATTACTTTATCATGAATTATTGCCCCATACATTCCTTTACCTCCATAACTTGGAAGAAGAGATGGGTGAATATTAATAATCCTATTCTCAAAATATTCAATATATGATAGTGGAATCTTTTTTAAAAAACCTGCAAGAACAATTAAATCTGGTTTTATCTGCTTTAACTCTTCAAAAATTTTAGTTTTTAAATCGTTGTTTTCAAAAATTTGGATATTGACTTTAGGATTAAATTTATGTTTAAGAAAAGCTGAAGTTTTATTATTAGAATAGACATGTGAAACCTTTATGTCTTCAGTTTCACTAAAATAATTTATAATGTTTAGAGCATTTGAGCCTTTACCTGAAATAAAAATGACAATTTTTTTTTTCATAAATAGAGATGATGCTTCAATATATTTGAAAAAAACTTTTTTATTTAACAAATAAAGGTATAATTTCGATTTAAACTCGAGTTTTGATAAAAGTTTTTTAATTTTGTCAACTGAACTCATAAATAAATATATTATGTCAGATATTTCTTCAAGAGTAAAAGCAATAATAGTAGATAAATTAGGAGTTGATGAGAACGAAGTAGTTCCTGAAGCTAGTTTTACAAATGACCTAGGGGCTGACTCTTTAGATACTGTAGAGCTTATTATGGAATTTGAAAAAGAATTCGATATCCAAATACCTGATGATCAAGCAGAAAACATTGTTTCTGTAGGTCAGGCAATTGAGTTTATTGAAAAAGCAAAATAAAAATCTAACTTAATGACATCTAGAAGAGTTGTAGTTACTGGAATGGGAGCTTTAACTCCAATTGGTAACGATCTGAATTCATATTGGAATGGATTAATCAGTGGAACAAGTGGATGTGCTGATATAACTCATTTTGATGCATCAGAATTCAAGACTAGATTTGCCTGTGAATTAAAAGGATTTGACCCTGCAGATCATTTTGAAAAAAAAGAATACAGAAGATATGATCGTTTTACTCAATATGGAATTGTAGCTGCTTCAGAATCTATTAAAGACTCAAGACTAATAGAGTCAAGTCCAAATTATGATAGAATTGGAGTAATCTGGGGATCTGGAATTGGTGGATTAGAAACTTTTCAAAATGAAGTCTTAAATTATTCAGAGGGTAATGGCACTCCTAGGTTTAATCCATTTATGATTCCTAAAATGATACCAGACATAGCTCCAGGATTGATAGCTATGAAGTATGGCTTTCAGGGTCCTAACTATGCAACAGTTTCAGCTTGCGCTTCCTCTTCAAATGCTTTAATTGATGCCCTGACATATATCAGAGTTGGGCATGCTGATGTTATTGTAGCAGGTGGCTCAGAAGCTCCAGTTACTATTGCAGGTGTCGGAGGTTTTAACGCTATGCATGCATTATCTACTAGAAATGATGAACCCTCAAGTGCATCAAGACCATTTGATAGAGATAGAGATGGTTTTGTTTTAGGTGAAGGAGCAGGTTCGTTAATACTTGAAGAATATGAACATGCAGTAAATAGAGGGGCAAAAATTTATGCTGAACTTATAGGTGGAGGTTTATCTTGTGATGCTTATCACATGACTGCACCACACCCAGAAGGAAGAGGTGCTATAAAAGTCATGAAAAACTGTTTAGATGATGCAAATGTTAAAACCAGTGAAGTTGACCTAATTAATATGCATGGAACTTCAACACCTCTTGGTGATGTTGCAGAAAGCAAAGCTGTTAAAGAAGTTTTTCAAGATGATGCATACAAACTAAACATTAACTCTACAAAATCTATGACTGGACATCTTCTTGGTGCTGCTGGTGCAGTAGAAGCGATTTCATGTATTTTGTCAATTAAGCATGGTATTATACCCCCTACCATTAATCATTTTAATGACGATGATAGTATTGATTCTAATTTAAACTTTACGTTTTCGTCACCTCAAAAAAGATCTGTAAATATAGCTATGTCAAACACATTTGGATTTGGAGGACATAACGCATGTGTAATATTCAAAAAGTTCGACTAGTCTAAATTCTCTTTAACATCAAAAAAGTATTAAAATTAGATTCAAATATTCAAGAGAAATATAAGATTATTGCCATACATTCAAATCTAAAAATTTTCTCATTAGCATTTCAGATTAATAAATATTGCAATTCAAATTTTATAAGATCAAATAGTGATTTAAAATTTGAAGATATTTCTCACATTCTATATTATAATTGGGAAAACAAAGAAAAAGGGATTGATTTTGAACTTTTTGAAAACAAATTTAATTTGGAAATTCAGGAATCAGAACTAATAGATTCGCTTTTTAGTTTCGCAAATACAAAAGAGTTATCTTTGATAGAATCTCATAAAGAAGTTGATTTTTTTATTAAACAGAGCTGTTACTTTTCAACATCTAATTTGATTGAAAAAATATCAAAAATCTCAAATGTCTCGCTTGTTTACAAGATTCCAAGCAATGAACTTTCAGAAAATTTTAACCTTGATATATGAAAAAAATAAAAAAAACAAAGATAATTGCTACACTAGGTCCAGCGACTTCAAGTACTGATGTTATAAAAAAAATTATAAAAGAAGGAGTAGATGTTCTGAGGATTAATTTCTCTCATTCTAGTCATGAGGAAGCAGAGATTTTAATTAAAGAAATAAGAAAAATAAATTCTGAATTAAATACTAATACTTCCATTCTTGCTGATCTTCAAGGACCAAAACTTAGAATTGGAGAGATAATTGAAGGAACTAGTCTTGATGTTGGTTCTGAATTAAAAATTAAGACAGGGAAAGAATTTGTTGGAGATGATAAATTGATATTTATTAACTACGAAAGCCTCCCAAAAGATATAACAGAAGGAGAAAAAATTTTGATTGATGATGGAAAGATAATTCTAAAGGTAATTGATACAAATAAAAAAGATCAGATAAAAACTGAAGTGATTCAGGGAGGTGAAATTTCTTCAAACAAAGGATTTAATTTACCGAATACTAATATTTCACAACCTGCTCTTACAGACAAAGATATAAAAGATGCTATATTTTCGGCTAAGCAAAATGTTGACTGGATTGCTCTTTCATTTGTAAGACATGATTCTGATGTAAAATCTCTTATAAAAATAATAGAAAAAAATACTGACCATAGAATTCCTGTAATTGCAAAAATTGAAAAACCTGAAGGGGTTAAAAATATAGATGAAATTATGAAGCATGCAAGTGGAATAATGGTTGCAAGAGGAGACCTAGGGGTTGAAATAGATGCTGCTGAAGTTCCACTAATACAAAAAAAGCTTGTATATAAAGCAAAGAAGGCTAGAATTCCCGTTATAATTGCGACCCAAATGATGGAGAGTATGATGGAGAGTATGAATCCAAACAGAGCTGAAGTTAATGATGTAGCTAACTCAGTAATGGATGGTGCAGATGCTGTAATGCTATCTGGTGAGACTTCTGTTGGTAAGCATCCTGTAGAGGTTGTTCAAACAATTTCAAAAATAATTGGTAAGGTTGAAAATTCAAGCTTAATTTCATTAAAACACAAGCATCCAACAGATTATAACTCTGAGAGATTTATAACTAAATCAATTTGTTATTATGCAGCTAAAATTGCAAATGATACAAATGCTAAAGCAATTAGCACTCTAACTAATAGTGGTTATACAGCTTATCAGATTTCATCTTGGAGACCAAAAACACATGTTTTAGTTTTCACATCTAACAAAAGAATTTTAACTCAACTTAATCTTTTATGGGGCGTAAAGGCATTTTATTATGATGGTAATGAAAGCACTGATAAAACTGTTGAGGAAATTAACGACATAGCATTTAATCATAACTACCTTCAAAAAGATGACAAGGTAATTAATTTAACTTCTATGCCTATTCATGATAAAGGAATGGTAAACACGGTTAGGGTTTCAAAAATTTAGATATGGAAAAATTAGATAAATTATTTAATAAATATGGACTTAATAAATTAAGTCATGGATGTTCTTCTGGTTCTGAGTGGTTTAGTTCTGGGGATACAATTCAAAGTTTTTCGCCAGTTGATGGAAAATTAATTGGAGAAATAACTTCCGGTTCGAAAAAAGATTTCGATCATATTATTGAAGTTTCTAAAAAGGCATTTAAAGAATTTAAAAAAATTCCTGCACCTAAAAGGGGAGAATTAGTTCGTCAGCTTGGAAATAAACTTAGAGAAGAAAAAGAATTACTTGGAACACTTGTGTCTTACGAAATGGGTAAATCATATCAAGAAGGTCTTGGAGAAGTTCAGGAAATGATTGATATATGTGACTTTGCAGTTGGTTTATCTAGACAGCTTCATGGTTTCACAATGCACTCAGAAAGACCAACTCATAGAATGTATGAACAATATCATCCTATAGGAATTGTTGGTATAATTTCTGCATTTAATTTTCCTGTCGCTGTTTGGAGTTGGAATGTTGCACTTGCTTGGGTTTGTGGAAATGTTGCCATTTGGAAACCAAGTGAAAAAACTCCATTATGTAGTATTATATGTCAAAAAATTATTGGTGAAGTACTTAAAGAGAATAATATTCCTGAAGGGGTTTCATGTTTGATAAATGGTGATTATAAAATTGGTGAAATGTTATCTCAAAGTAAAGAAATACCTCTTTTATCTGCAACAGGGTCAACTAGGATGGGTAAAATTGTTTCTGAAAAAGTTGGAGCAAGATTAGGTAAAACTTTACTTGAGCTTGGAGGTAACAATGCTATAATAGTTACACCTGATGCTGATTTAAAAATGACAATGATGGGTACTGTTTTTGGAGCAGTTGGTACTTGTGGTCAAAGATGTACCTCGACAAGAAGACTTATTGTTCATGAAAAAGTATACGATAAAGTTAAAGACTCATTAATTAAAGCTTATAATCAAATTAAAATTGGAGATCCTCTTGACTCTAAAAATCACGTTGGACCACTTATAGATAAAATGGCAGTTGAATCATATAAAAATGCAATATCTCAGGTAAATGATCAAGGTGGTATTTGGTTAGTTGAAGGAGAAGTACTTTCCGGTGAAAAATATAAAAGTGGTTGTTATGTAAAACCTGCTATTGCTGAAGTAGATCATTCTCTTAAAATAGTTCATCAAGAAACATTTGCACCAATTTTATACTTGATAAAATATTCTGGAGACATTCAAAATGCAATAGAAATTCAAAATGAAGTTGATCAGGGGCTTTCTTCAGCAATAATGACTAACAATTTAAAAGAAGCTGAGACATTCCTATCTCATTGGGGAAGTGATTGTGGAATTGCTAATGTTAATATTGGAACATCTGGAGCTGAAATTGGAGGTGCATTTGGAGGAGAAAAAGATACAGGAGGAGGAAGAGAAAGTGGATCTGACGCATGGAAAGTATACATGAGAAGACAAACTAATACTATAAACTACTCTTCTGAACTTCCATTGGCTCAGGGTATAAAATTTGATATAGGCTAGAGAAGTTTATTTAAACTGATTTAGAAATCTTACATCGTTTTCAAAAAAGAGTCTAATATCTGGGATTTGATAAATGAGCATAGCTATTCTTTCAATACCTAATCCAAACGCATAACCAGTATATTTTTCTGAGTCAATATTACAGTTTTCCAATACATTTGGATCTACCATGCCACACCCCATAATTTCCAACCACCCAGTTCCTTTTGTTATTCTGTAGTCGGTTTCTGTCTCCAAACCCCAATAAACATCTACTTCAGCACTTGGCTCAGTAAAAGGAAAAAATGACGGTCTAAATCTTAATTTAGATTTACCAAACATTGATTTTGTAAAATAAAGTATCATTTGTTTTAAATCTGAAAATGAAACATTTTCATCAACATAAATTCCTTCGACTTGATGAAAAATGCAATGAGATCTCGATGAAATAGCTTCATTTCTATAAACTCTACCTGGTGAGATTATTTTTAATGGAGGTTGATTATCTTCAAGATACCTAACCTGAACTGAAGAAGTATGAGTTCTTAACAGAATATCTGGGTTTTGTTGAATAAAAAAAGTGTCTTGCATATCTCTAGCAGGATGATGCTGAGGTAAATTTAAAGCTGTAAAATTATGCCAATCATCTTCAATCTCAGGACCTTCAGAAAGCTCAAACCCTACTTTTGAAAATATATCAATAATTCTATTTTTAATTAAAGTTATAGGATGGAGTGAGCCTGATGATATTGGAAATCCAGGTTTTGTAAAATCTTCTAAAATTGTATTACTAGATTTTTTAGTTTTTGATTTTAAGTAATCATATTTTTTTTGTGCCAGAATTTTTAATTCATTAATTTTTTGACCAAATTCTTTTTTTTGATTAGATGGTACATTTTTAAAATCTGAAAACAGTTCATTGATTATACCCTTTCTTCCAAGAAACTTAATTTTCAGTGATTCTATCTCATTAATATCTTTAGAATCAAATTTATTTAAATCCGCAATATACCCTTCTAGTTTTTTTATCATCTTAATTTTTTTAATAAAATTAAAAGTCTGTGATTATCCTTCTGTATATTGCAAATATAAATTAAGTTTTATGAATTTAATTGATTTAGGAATAATTGCGATAATAGGCTTTGGAATTATTAGAGGTTACTCTAAAGGTTTAATTATTGAAATATCAAGTTTTTTTGGAATTTTTATATCTTTTGTTATTTCTGGTAATATTGATAATCTTCTTTCACAGCAAGTAATAAAATTTATAGATCTAAATGTAAACATTGTTAATTCAATATCTTTTATAACTGTCTTTATTGTAAGTTATTCTCTAATTATTTTTTTTGCCAAAGGATTTACCAAACTAGCAAAAATTGTCTATTTAGGTCTATTAAATAGTTTATTAGGAGGACTTTTTGGCGGACTTAAGCTGCTTTTAATTCTATTAATAATAACTAAAGTTGTATTTTCTTTAAATCTTTTATCAGTTTCAATAATCAGCGAATCATCATTAATGATCAATCTACATATACTAGCTGAAATTCTTTTTGACTCTTTTGAGATTAGTAAAGAAGTATATCAGAAAAACTTAATCTAAAATTCTTAAACTAGATGACTGAATCCAGCCAATTGTTCCATTTTCAAGCTGAATATTTATCCAATCTTCGATAACATCTATCTGTTTAACCTTTGTCCCTTCATGAAGTAAAAATTTTAATTCAGAAATATTATTTGGCTCAGACCATACTTCAATTTCTTTATCATATATAATAGCATATTTTATTTCACTATTTTTTTTCTTTTCAATGTTTACAAATAGGGTAAACGATGATAAAATTAGAAACAGAAGAGAAATACTGAAGAATGATCTTTTAAATTTTGAATCATTTGAAAAAATATATAAAATAAAAGCAAAACACGTCATCCAGATTAAAATAATAAGCATGAATGACCATCCTTTCTCCGATAGCAAATCTAAAATTGAGAGTTTTAGATTTTGGATATCAGTTACTGGCAGAGTTTCTATCTTATCAATTCGAAGATTCTGTGCAAATGATAAGTTTGTCAATATGTCATCATCATTTGGAGAAATTGATTTTGCTTTTTCATAATAATAATTACTTTCAGGAATATTATTTAATTTATAAAATGAGTTTCCAATATTAAAGTATAGCTCTGCACTTTCAAATCCAGATTTAAGTATGTCAAGATAACCTTCAACTGCATTTTGATAATCACCATTAGTATACAAGTCATTTGATTCCTTAAATAAGTCATCACCATTCTGAGTGTTTGAAAAGATTAATAAAATGAAAAAAATTATCCTCATGATTTAACTTTTAAAATTGAGCTTATTACTTTTTTTGCACTTTCTAAATCTTTATTCATTATGCTATCTGAGGATCTGGAGTACTTAGCTTTCTCACAATTTTCAATTAATTTTATTATTAAAAGCACGTCATCTTTTGTAAGTCCTTTTTCTTGTCCTATTTGCTGAATTTTTTCTTTATTGAGTGCTTCAATTCTAATTGAAAACTTTACTATTAAACTCTTTATTATTGCTTTTTCAATTTTATCGTAAAACAAAATTTTATCTCCTATTGATTCTTTTGCAGAATCAATCATTTTATGAATCTTTCTTTCCTCAATTCTAATTAGCTGAGAAGAAGATTCTTTTTTATTTCTTTTATATGCAGTAAATAATAAAAATGAAAGAAGTAAAATAAATGGAGTAGTTGCTAATGCATAGAAAAATTGAGATTGAAAAAATACATCATTTTTAACTTCTCGTAGATTTCCATTTAATTTAATAAAACGAAATGAATCATTTGACGTAATTATATTTGAGTTATTATTATTTGTATTACTTATCACAGGACCATCATAAACATCAATTGTAAGTCTTGGAGATTTTAAAACTTTATACTTTTCTGTATCAGGATCAAAGTATGAAAACTCAACTTCCTCAATTGGAAAGTTTCCTTGAAATCTAGGAATAACCGTAAAAAATTTTGAAACAGATCCACTCATTCCAGACAGATTAGTGCTTATAAGCTCTTCTCTTTCAGGCTCAAATAGTTCCATTGAATTTGGAACTAGAATATCCGGTAAATCAAATAATTTTAGATTTCCATTACCTTTTACCTTAAGTTCAGCCTGAAAAGATTCAGTTGCTCTGAGTGAATTTTTATTTAGTATTATATCAAACTCAAAATTTCCAACTGCTCCAGAGAAACTGGCAGGTTTTCCTATTTGAGGTAAATCTTTAACGATAATTCTCCTCATACCAGTTGAAATTATTTGAGAAGTTTGATCATAAATCACATTACCAAAGAAATCTCTTTTGTCAGTTGGGACATCAAGAACTAAATTTAAAGAAAGTGGGGAAATTTCTAATTCACCTATTTTTTGAGGATAAAGAACTACTTTCCTCCATTCTACAACATTATAGTTTTGTCCTTTATATATTTCTCTTGTAACCTTCAATTGAGGAATTTTTATAGTTTGACTCCAAAAATCTTTAAACTTTGGAGTCTCTGTTTCACGAGCATCTGAAATATTTATTGGAGCTTTATAATAGAGCTTATAAACTACTGTTATCGGTTCATTTAAATATGGAGATCCTTTTGAAATTAATGCTCTCAATTCTATATCATCATCATTATAATATTGAGTTGTTGAGTCAGATGGCTGCTTTACAGAGTCTGTAATTAAAACCTCAATCTGGAGTGATTTATATATCTCACCATCTATTTCAATTGATGCCTGATTTATACTCAACTTTCCCTTTTTTAGGGGCTTCAAAAAATAAGAATAGGTTTTCGAAAACTTTCTTTCTCCATTAACATATGAGGTCTTTATTGATTGATTAGGGCCGCCTATTATTTGAAAATTTTCAAATTCTGGAGGAGAAAAATTATCTCCATTTTGATTCATTACAAAATCTATTCTTAGTCTTTCGTTAAGTGCTAGTTTAGATTTGCTTACAGAGGCCTCAAAATTTACCTGTGCAGATAAAACAAAAGAATTAATAGCTAAAAATAATATGAAAGTTTTTTTTACCAATCTTTCTCAGTTTTTTTTGTTGTTTGAACTTTCTTTTTTCCAGATTTTAACTTTTGATTTAAATCTTTTTCAATATTGTTTACTGCTTCAAGAAGGTTTTCCATTTGTTGTTTTGAAAGTCCACCCCCTTGATCTTGTTTTTCATTTTTATCTTGTTCTTTTGGCTTTTCATTCTTGGAATCAGAATCTTGATCGCTATTTTGATCTTGTTCTTTGTTTTCTTTTTGATCTTCAGACTTATCCTTCTTTTCGTCTTCTGATTCATTATTGTTTTGGGAATTTTGGCGTTTATCTCCTTCCAAGAATTTTTTTGCTAAAGCATAGTTATATCTAGTTTCATCATCTTCAGAATTATTTCTAAGTGCATTTTTATATGCTTCAATGGCCTGAGCGTAGTCCTTTTTCTTCATGTAAGAGTTACCTAGATTATGAAAAGCAGAATGTTTTTCGAGATTTAATTCTGAATTTTTTTGAGTTTTGAAATATTCTTGAATGGCTTCATCATAATTTTCATTTTCATAAAGAACATTTCCTAAATTGTGAGCTGCTTTAGATGCAGTTTTATTTTTTGAAATGGCTTTTCTATACTCTACTTCTGCCTCAGTATAATTTTTTTTAACAGACTCTTTATTTCCATTAAATAAAAGATTATTTGGATCACTTTGACTATAACTAGAAAAAGAAACTATTAGAGATAGTAATGATATGTAATGACTAATCTTTATTCTCATTAAAAAGATTTAAGTTTTGTATCCATTTTGTTTTGGTTTGAAATATAAAAATATCCGAAATGATAAACAACAATGATAATAATATAAATATTTGAAATTGCTGTTTGTATTCTACGAATTGTGATGACTCAAATTCAGATTTGTCAATTTTATCTAATTTTGTTTTAACAAGCTCCAATGCATCTTCTGTATTGTTTCCATCTATATATTCTCCTTTAGAAGCGCTTGCTATTTTAAGTAAAATATCACTGTTTCTCTTAGTAATTACTACATCTCCATTGCTGTCCTTTTTATAAGAATCAATGGTCCCATCTATTTTAATTGGAATTGTTGTTCCTGCTTCTTGTCCTATACCAATAGTAATAAGATTTATATTATTTTCAGAAATTAACTTTATTAGACTATCTGGAATGTCATCATGATCTTCCCCATCAGAAATAAGTATTAGAACTCTATTTGTATCAGAATTTTGATCAAAGAAATTAACGGATAGATTTAATGCTGAATCAATAGAAGTTCCTTGAGATGATAACATATCAGTATCTATAATTTGTAAAAAATTCTTTACTGAGGCAAAATCAGTTGTAAGGGGAACTTGAGGAATAGCTTGAGCTGCATAAGCAACAATTCCTACTCTGTCACTACTTAAAGAATTAATAATTTCAGAAATAATTCTTTTAGATCTTACCAATCTATTAGGAGCAATATCTTCGGCAAGCATACTTTTAGAGACATCAATAGCAAACACAATGTCTACTCCTTCTCTATTTATTGATTTTAATTCTGTTCCTATTTTAGGATTAGCAAGAGCAATACATAGAAATAAAATGATAAATAATTCTAAAATAAGTTTTAAATTAAGTTTAAAATTTGATCTATTAGGGCTTATTTGGTCTAACAATTTATAATTAGAGAAAGACCTTTGAATTTTATTTCTCCAAGCCATGTATAACCAATTTATTATAATTACTATTGGAATTATAAGCGCTAGATAAAGATAGGATGGATTATCAAATAGATACATTATATAAAACTCTTAAAGATTGTTTTTCTAGCAATTATTTCAATAATAAACAGTATTAATGCAATTAATACATAGGGTCTGTATTTCTCTGTTACATTAGTAAAAATAGTCTCAGTTATTTCAGTCTTCTCAAGTTTATTAATTTCTTCATAAATATTTTGTAGCTCAAGATTATCAGTAGCTCTAAAATATCTTCCTGATGTTTTTTCAGAAATATATCTAAGAAGGTCCTCGTCAATTTCAACTTTTGTAAGACTAAATTGGAAATTACCATTCGGAAGAATTGAAACTGGAGCTAATGCTCTCCCATTTGTGCCAAGACCAATTGTATATGTTTTAATTTCATATTCTGCAGCTAATTCAGCAGCAATTCTTGGATCTATAAATCCAGAGTTATTTACACCATCTGTTAGTAGAATTATTACTTTACTTTTTGCAGTACTCTCTTTTAATCTATTAACAGCAGTAGAAAGTCCCATGCCAATTGCTGTTCCATCTTCAAGAAGTGATTCGTAATTAATTTCTGATAGAGACTGCTTTAAAATAAGTTTATCAGTAGTTACAGGTGTTTTAGTGTAGCTCTCTGCTGCATAAACTACAAGACCAATTCTGTCATTAGGTCTATCATCAATAAAATTAGAGGCTACATTTTTCAATGCTGTTAGACGATCAGGCTTAAGGTCTTTTGATAACATACTTGAAGAGATGTCAATTACCATAACAATATCAATACCTCGAGATGTTTTAATTCTTTTTGATGATGACTTTGATTGAGGTCTTGAAACAGCCAACACAAGAAGTATTATCACAATTATTCTAAATATATTTAGAAAAGGTCTCAGTTTAGAAATTAATGAATTATTTAACTTCAGTAGTGATAAAGTGGAGTGTCTTAGGGTAGCTTGAGTTAGCTTACCAAATCTATACCAAAAGAAAACAACAAGAGGAATTATAATAAGTATTATAAGAAACTCAGGATCTGCAAAATAAATATTTTTTAGCATTATAATTCTTTTATAATATTAAAGCTTTCTAAAATTTTAGATTCTATTTTATTAGCATATCTATCTTTGTCTCTATAAACAACAATAAGTTTAATAGTCTTTTTTTCATAAGGTAATATCACTGATGTAAAATTTGACCTTATCAAATCATTATTTTTTTCAATATCTAAACTACCATAAAACCGTAGTCCGATATCTCCAGATTTTAAAGTGAATTGATCATCTTTAACTAGAATATTTTTGGATCCTAAATTTTGAAATTTATTTATTAATTCATTTTTTAATATATCAATATTTATAGGGCTTTCACTTTGAACTACATCTTTAAAATCAAGAGATAAATAAAAAGAATCATCGAAATTACCCATTTCAAATCTGTTGTTTTCTATACTATCATTGATTCTGACTAAAATGTTTGGTGTATTAAGTTCAACAGGGGGAGAACCATATTGACTGGTATACCAATCCTTTGAAAGAAGTTGTTTTGTTGGATTTAACAATATTGTATCTCTTACTGGATAGTAACCAAATATTAAAATACATATTATGATTAATGTAGATATAACTAAAAATGAATATTTAAAAAATATTTTAAGATTTTCGAGTAAGGAGGTTTCTTCAAGAGACACTTCTTCTTCAACAGGTATATTATATTTTTCATTGTATATTTTTTCAGTTGAGTCAATGAAATCCTTGATTGTCAAAATATCAACATTGATGTCATTTTTTGTTGGTAATGATTTAGCAAATTTTATTAAGTCCGATTTTGTGAAAAGATTTTCTAGTTGATTTATCTGTTTTTTTTCAAAATCATAGTTTCCACTATCTTTTAACATGTTTATTCTTAATATAAGCTCTTTTGATGTGCTTTCCATTGCTGGAATTTTAACTTGAGACTCTAGATATTCTCTAAAAATATCAATCAAAATAGTGTAGTACTCTTTAAATTCAATTTGAGAATTAGGAGACTTATTATCTAAATCATTTAATTTTTCAATTGCAATTTGGTAAAGTGATTTTATTTCATCCAAAGAGTCAATTTTTTTATTAAATAATTTAAATTTGATTATTGTATATATCAGAATTAAAATCAGTAAACCTACAATAAGACTAGTAATTAATTTTTGATAATTTTTCTTAATAGGTATTATTGGTTTTATATCAAATAGATTTTGTTTGACAGTATCTACTTCAACATCATTTACTATTATCAATAATGAATCACTATATTTTATAGATTGATTAAAGTATATTTTTTGGGGTGGAATCCAATATTCTCCGGGTTCAAAATTAATTAATGAATATTTCTTAGATATTTTTGATAATTCTAGTATTGTATCAGAAGGGTATGATTTAAGTATTTCAAAAGGCATAAAATTAGGATTTTCATCAAACCTTATGTTATATTCATTTTTAGAATATATATCAATCTTGAAATTAATTTCTTCTCCAATTTTTACCTGGGATGTATCAATTAAAGTTGATATATCAATATTAGGGTCAAAATTAGGTGACTGTGCAACTAAAAAGTAGGTAGTAAAAATCCAGAGAGATATTATTTTCTTCATTATGCTCTATGTTTAAAATACCCAAGTAGTTTTTTTACATAACTTTCATCAACCATACAATTAATTACGCCTGCTCCGTTTTTATTAAATAAGCTTTCAAAATTTTTAATTGATAGATTGTAATTAGACAAATAATTTTCTCTTATTTTTCTTGATGAAGTATCTACCCAAACTAATTCGTTTGATTCGGCATCTATCATTGGGACCATACCTAATTTTGGAATCTTAGTTTCCATTTTATCAAAAATTCTAATTCCTGTCAAATCATATTTTTTTGCTGCTAATTTTAAAGTTTTATCATACTCATTATCTATAAAATCAGATAAGACAAAAACGATAGCTTTTTTTTGAACAACACTTAATAAAAACTTAAGAGATGAATCGATACTTGTCTTAGAACTTTTTGGTTTAAACTCAAGAAGCTCTCTAATAATCCTCAAAATATGTCTTTTACCTTTGTTTGGAGGGATAAACAACTCAACAGTATCAGTAAATAGTATTGCGCCAACTTTATCATTGTTTTTTAAAGCAGAAAATGCAAGAGTTGCCGCAATTTCAGTAACAATTTCTTTTTTTAATTTATTCCTAGTTGCAAAGTTTTTTGAGCCACTAACGTCAATTAGTAACATAAGTGTTAATTCTCTTTCTTCTTCAAAAACTTTTATGAAAGGTTCGTTGTACCTGGCTGTAACATTCCAATCTATTGATCTTATGTCATCTCCAAATTCATATTTCCTTACTTCACTGAAAGTCATACCTCTGCCTTTGAAGGTACTTAAGTATTCACCACCAAAAAGGTTATCACTTAGTCTTCTACTTTTTATTTCAATTTGTCTTACTTTTTTAAGTAATTCTTTAGAATCCATTAATTATGGTACTTCAACAGTATTTACAATTTGTTTAATTATATCCTCAGTAGACACATTCTCAGCTTCAGCTTCATATGTCAAACCTATTCTATGTCTTAAAACATCCGTAACGACTTCTCTAATATCTTCTGGGATTACAAAACCTCTATGTTTTATAAATGCATAACATTTTGAGGCTAATGCAAGATTTATACTTCCACGTGGAGAAGCACCAAATGAGATGAGTGGAGATAAACTTTTAAGATTATATTTCTCAGGATACCTGGTGCAAAAAATTAAATCAAGTATATACTTTTCAATTTTTTCATCCATATATACATCATTAACAATTTCTTGGGCAGAAGTAATTTGTTTTGTTGTAACAACTGGTTTAATTATTTCTTTTGAAGAAGAAAGATTCATGTTCATAATTTTTTGTTCTTCGTCTAAATTGGGATAATCAACAACTACTTTTAGCATAAACCTGTCTATTTGAGCTTCAGGTAAAGGATAGGTACCTTCTTGTTCAACGGGGTTTTGAGTTGCCATTACTAGAAAAGGATCCGATAATTTAAAGGTTTTATCTCCTATAGTCACCTGTTTCTCTTGCATTGCCTCAAGCAATGCTGATTGAACTTTTGCTGGAGCTCTATTAATTTCATCGGCTAAAACAAAATTAGCAAATACTGGCCCTTGTTTTATTGAGAAGTTACCTTCTTTCATATTATAAATCATTGTACCAACTACATCTGCTGGAAGTAAATCAGGTGTAAATTGAATCCTACTAAATGACCCTTTTACAGCTTTGCTTAAGCTATTAATGGCAAGTGTTTTAGCTAGACCTGGGACTCCCTCAAGTAAAATGTGTCCTTTACCAAGAAGTCCTATCATTAGTCTTTCTATCATTTTCTTTTGACCTATGATTTTTTTATTTATTTCAAGAGAAAGAAGATCTACAAAAGCACTTTCTTGCTTTATTAGTTCATCTTTTTTACTCAAATCAATACTTGTTTTGTTTTCACTCATAATTACACAATTTATTTATTCAAATTTCAAAATTTATTAGTAAAATCCTTGTTAAGGTTTGGTTAAATTAGAAGTTAACCAAAAATTATTTAGAAAAATATTCTGGGTATAAATAATCATTTTTAGGGTAATGACTCATATCCACATTTTTAACTATTTCATAAATTTCTCTCTTCAAGTTATCAAAGTTAATTTTATTTTTTGCAGACACAAATAATGCTTTTCCGTTTGTTTTATTCATCCACGTATTCCTCCACTGCATCAAAGAAAAATGGCTATTATTTTTAGAATGAGAGTCATTAAAATCAACCTGTTTATAATTATCAATTTTATTAAATATCATTAGGTTATACTTATTATGACAATTAATTTCACTAAGAATTTTATTCACCGAAGTAATATGATCTTCAAAACTTGGATGAGATATGTCTACTATATGAAGAAGAATATCTGCATCTTTTACCTCTTCTAAAGTACTTTTAAATGACTCTATCAACTGAGTTGGTAGTTTTCTGATAAAACCAACTGTATCTGTTAAAAGGAAAGGTAATGTGTTAATTACAACTTTTCTAACTGTCGTATCGAGAGTTGCAAATAATTTATTTTCAGCAAAGACTTTACTTTTTGACAATAAATTCATTATTGTTGATTTTCCAACATTAGTATATCCTACTAGTGCAACTCTAACTAATGATCCTCTATTACCTCTTTGGACTTTCATTTGTTTATCAATGGTAGATAGCTTCTTTTTTAATAATGATATTTTATCTCTTACAATTCTTCTGTCTGTTTCTATTTCTGTTTCTCCAGGCCCTCTCATACCTATCCCACCCTTTTGTCTTTCAAGGTGAGTCCAAAGACCTTTTAACCTAGGAAGTAAGTATTCATATTGAGCTAATTCAACTTGGGTTTTGGCATAACTTGTTTTAGCTCTTTGAGCAAAAATATCAAGAATTAAAGCTGTTCTATCTAGAATTTTACACTTTAATAACTTTTCTATGTTGGATTGTTGAGTGGGTGTAAGTTCATCATCAAAAATAACAATCGATACATCATTATTTTTAACATATTTTTGAATTTCTTCAATTTTTCCTTTGCCTATAAAAGTTTTTGGATTAGGAATATTAATTTTTTGTTTAAATTTTTTTACAACTTCACCTCCTGCTGTTACAGACAAAAATTCTAATTCCTCAAGAAATTCATCTAGCTTTTCTTCATTTTGAGAATCATTAATAATTCCAACTAATACACTTCTTTCAAAGTTTGATTTTTGAGACTCAATCATTTTTCTTTAGATAGTTTCTTAGATTAAAAGTTTTTCCATCAAAAACACCGAATGTATAATGAGTGATCCAATCACCTAAATTTATATATTTTGATTTAGGTTTTAACTGGTGTACAATAGGTAAATGTCTATGACCAAAAATAAAATAGTCAATATGCTCATTAGTCAATCTTTTTAAACAATATTGAATTAACCACTCATTATCTTCTCCTTTAAAGTCTTTATCTTCTTTTCCAGACATAAGCTTATTGCTTTGAGATAAATATTTACCAAGTTTAATACCTATATCTGGATGCAACAACCTAAACAACCATATAAAAAAGGGATTTGATAGAACTAATTTCATTCTTTTATACCCGTAATCTCCAGGTCCCAGTCCATCTCCATGACCTATTAAAAAAGATTTTGAATTAAAAATAAATAACTCTGGTGATTTAAAAACTTTGATGTTTAATTCCTTTTCAAAATAGTCAGTCATCCAATAATCATGATTTCCAATAAAAAAGTAAATTTTAATTCCAGAATCAGATAGCTCTGCAAGTTTTCCTAAAACTCTAGTGAATCCTCGGGGAACAGCTTCTTTATATTCAAACCAAAAATCAAAAAGATCTCCGAGCAAAAAGACTATATCAGCATCATTTTTAATAGATTCAAGCCATGAAACAAATATTTTTTCTCTTTTATGACTCTCTTTGGTTGATGGAGAACCAAGATGATTATCAGAACTAAAGTATATTTTCTTGTCTTTTGGAATTTCCATAAATTTTATCCTATGGCTTGATTTAAATCATCAATTAAGTCATCTACATCTTCTACTCCAACACTTAATCTTAATAATGATTCAACTAAACCTGATTTCTTTCTCTCATCCTCAGGAATTGAAGCGTGAGTCATACTTGATGGGTGACAACATAGACTTTCTACCCCTCCTAATGATTCTGCCAAAGTGAATAAATTAAGATTTTCTGCAATTTTCTTTGCAGCTTCAAATGTGTCATCAACTGGAATAAATGAAACCATTCCTCCAAAAAAATCCATCTGATTTTTTGCAATTTCATAATTTTTATGATCTTTAAATCCTGCCCAATATACTTTTGATATTTTTTTATGATTTTTCAAATATTTTGCAATTTTTTCTGCATTTTCAGAATGTCTTTGCATTCTTAAATGAAGTGTTTTTATTCCTCTTAATGTTAGAAAACAATCCATTGGGCCTGGAGTTGCTCCAGAAGCATTCTGTATAAAGGATAATTTCTCATTAAGAATTGAGTCGTTTACAACTATTGCACCAATAACTACATCGCTATGACCTGCAATATATTTAGTTGCAGAATGCATCACAATGTCAGCTCCTAAGTCTAAAGGTCTTTGAATAAATGGTGTAGCAAAAGTGTTATCAACACAAAGTAAAATATTATTTTTTTTTGATAGATTTGACATTGACCTAATATCAACTACATTCATCATCGGGTTAGTTGGAGTCTCTGCCCAAAATAGTTTAGTGTTTTTATTAATTTTTTCTTCAACCGACTTTAAATCTTCCATATTTACAAAGTGGAATTTCAAATCATATTTTTCAAATATTGTCTTAAATAATCTATAGCTTCCTCCATACAAATCATTAGTAGATATTATTTCATCTCCTGGGTTTAAAGTTTTCATTATAGCATCAATTGCTGCTAATCCAGATGAAAATGCAAGTCCATGATCTCCATTTTCTAAAGAAGCAATAGACCTTTCGAAGTTTGTTCTTGTAGGATTGTGTGTTCTACTATACTCATATCCTTTGTGTTTTCCGGGAGAAGTTTGAGCATATGTTGATGTTTGATATATAGGAGTCATAACAGATCCATATGCTGGGTCAAGAATTTGACCACCATGAATTGCTTTTGTGTTGAACTTCATTTTTTTCTTCATAATAACAAAGATAAAGATATTCGAAATTAGGTTTTTAATTATATTAAAATGATTTTCTTTGTTGCATAAATTTTGGAATGAATAAAAGATATCTAGCTTTAATTGCAGCTTTTTTAGCTACCAGTATTTATGGTATTAATCATACTCTAGCAAAAGAAGTCATGCCTGTTTATATTGGGTCATCTGGATTTATCATGTTACGGTTACTAGGTGCAAGTTTAATTTTCTGGCTAATAGGTCTATTTACACCTAATGAAAAAATTGAAAAGAAAGATTTTTTAAAAATACTTCTTGCTGCAATATTAGGAATGTGTATTAATATGCTTGCTTTTTTTAGAGGTCTTGAGTTGTCAACACCTATTAATAGTGGTATTATTATAACTTTATCTCCTGTTTTAGTTCTAATACTTTCATACTTTGTTTTAAAAGAAAAGATAACTACGAAAAAAATTATTGGAATTTTAATTGGATTTGCTGGTGCAGTTTTTTTAATACTTAATAGTAGTAAAACTGGAATAAACGCCCCAAATATTCCACTTGGAAATTCGTTTTTTTTACTAAATGCATCTGCCTATGCAGGTTATTTAATTGTAATTAAGCCATTAACAAATAAGTATAATATTTTCACTTTAATGAAGTGGCTATTTTTAATTGGATTAATTTTATCCACACCTATTACTTTTAATCAATTTGTTGAAGTTAATTGGACTGAACTTCCTTGGTTTGCAATTTGGCGAATGGCGTATGTTGTTATTGGCACAACATTTTTAACTTATTTATTTAACGTATATGCCTTAAAAACTTTATCTCCAACCACAGTTGGTTCATTTATTTATCTTCAGCCTATAATAACAATTGGCTTTGCATTAATTACTGGTAATGACATATTAGATACTACAAAATTATTCTCTTGTTTATTGGTTTTTATAGGTATATACCTAGTCTCTACTCGTAATAGAAATAACTAATTATCTAATAATAAATTATAATCAATTATTATAGTTAATTTAATTTTTCTGTGATAAATTTGAAATTAATCTTAAGTACATGAAAATTAAACTCATACTGGTATTATCATTATTTACATTCTCTTGTAACAACTCAAATAACACAAAAGAAAAATTTCAATACGAGAGGGTTAAAGAAGAGCCTACAATCGTTCAAGGTAACATGGTTTCAAATACTGTTACTCTTAACTCTAATGATCAAATGAAATTTGATAGAAAAATTATTAGAGTCAACTCTAATGAAAAAGTTACTCTAACATTAAATCACACTGGAAGATTTCCTGTAAGTTCGATGGGTCACAATTTTGTTTTGCTTAAAAAAGATATTGATGTAAATGAATACGCTCTAAGAGCTGCAGGTGCAAGAAATACTGAATATATTCCTGATGGAGGTGATGAATTAGTGTATACAAGAATGTTGGGTGGGGGTGAGTCTGATACTATAACTTTTGATGCACCTGAGCCAGGAACCTATATCTTTATTTGCTCATTTCCTGGGCACTATCAACTTATGATGGGTGAGTTTATAGTTAGCTAGATTTCAATTTGATTTCTTACCTTGTTAAAATGTATAAGTTTATTTTTTTACTTTTAATTATTGCTTTAGGATGTGACTCTCAATCAAAAGAGTCTTCTTTTTCATCACTAAAAAACAATAAAGGAATTGGGCCTATAAGTGAAATAGTCTTAGATACTGAAATAAATCATACCCTGGCTAAGTCTGGAAAGAAATTATTTAATCAGCTTTGTACATCTTGTCATATGATTAATGAAGAATCTATAGGACCAGCAATTGAAGGAATATTTGATAGGAGATCACCTGAATGGATAATGAATATGATACTAAATCCAACCGAGATGCTTGAGAAAGATCCAATAGCTAAAAAATTATTGATAGAATATAATAATGAGTATATGTATAATCAAAATTTAATTGAAGATGAAGCAAGAGAGATTATTGAATATTTTAGAACACTAGATTAAACATCTACGTTACCATCATAATATCCTGGTATTGGAACATAACCAAGTTTATTGGTCATAACATACTCTGAAGCCTTATAAGAATTAACTGCCATCTCTCGAAATAAACCGCAAATTTGAGAATAATTTTTACCATCATTTGCAATCATACTTCCATTATCGATATGATCAGAAATATATTTTTCAATTACATTGTTTTCAGCTTGATCAATTGATTTTAGGTTTTCTGATTTTAAAATCATATGAGTGAATTCATCGATCATTGCAATTAAATATTTTTGATCTTCACTCCTTATGTTTTCTGAAACGTATGAATCAACAAATTTTGAAAGATTTAACGATAATGCTCCAGGTGTTTCAGTTTCAGGTAAAATAATTTCAAGAACTCTATCTAGAAAAGAGATTTGGTTAGAGCTGAAGAATTTTAGATCTGCGTTTGGCGATTGACATGATTTAATCATAGAGATTACTCCTGTTGAGAGTGAAATAGATCCAAATGATAATCCAATTCTTTTAATTGCTATTCTTCTATTCATTTTTCTATATATTTTGTTTATTGAGCTCATCAACTGCATGCTTTGCAGCTCTTGCGGTTAGAGCCATATAAGTGATTGATGGGTTTTGATTTCCAGCAGATGTCATACATGCACCATCAGTTACATAAACATTTTTAACATCATGAATTTGATTATTTCCATTTAGTATTGATGTCTTTGGGTCATGCCCCATCCTTGCTGTACCCATCTCATGAATTCCATTACCAAAAACATATTTACTCTCCCATCCATATATATCCTTGAATCCAGATCTTTCAAGCATTTCTTCAGCTTGTTGTTTCATGTCTTTTCTCATTGCAAATTCATTTTCTTTAATCTTTGCATCAAAAGTAACTGTTGGGAGACCCCACTTATCTTTTTTATTATAATCTAATGTCATTTTATTTTCATGATAAGGAAGAATTTCACCGAATGCAGTCATACTAGCTGTCCATTCATCTGGTTTAACAATATTTTCTTTTAGTCTTGTACCATATGATACTAGCTCTTCTTTGCTGTCTGCTATACTCATAAAACCTCTATTTGCTCCGCCTTGATAACCATAACCTCTAATGAAGTCTTTTCTATCAGTTTTTCCACCTAAGTTTCTAAATCTTGGAATAAAAAAACCAGCAGGTTTTCTTCCGTAAGTAGTTTTATTTTTAAAACCTTCAAAAGTTCCAGATGCTCCTACTTGAAAATGATGATCCATTAAGTTATGCCCTAACTCTCCAGAATCATTTCCCATACCATTAGGAAATCTATTTGATTTTGATTGCATTAAAATTGATGTTGATGCAACTGCAGATGAACATAAAAATATAACCTTAGCAAAATACTCATAAGACTCATTATTTTCTGAATCTATCACTCTAACACCTTTGGCAATTTTTTTGTCTTCATCATAAATAATTTCATGCACAATTGAATTAGGCATTAGTGTCATATTTCCTGTAGCTTCAGCAGCAGGTAATGTAGATGAGTTGCTACTAAAGTAAGCTCCATATGGACAACCTCTCATACATCTATTTCTGTATTGACAAGTGACTCTTCCAAGACCAGGTTTAGTACCTTCTGTAATATGTGCTGTTCTTGCATTTGAAAGTATTCTGCCATCATTAAAGTTCTTTGAAATACTTTGTCTCATATGGTTTTCTAAAACATTTAATTCAAATGGTTTTAAGAATTTTCCATCTGGAAATTGAGGAAGTCCCTCTAGTCTTCCTTGAACTCCAATATATTGTTCAACATAATCATACCAAGGTGCAATGTCTTTATATCTTATAGGCCAATCAACTGCTATTCCATCTTTCAAATTTGCTTCAAAGTCAAATTCACTTAATCTATATGTATGTCTACCCCATGTAAGCGATCTACCACCTACATGATATCCTCTAATCCAGTTAAATTTATTTTCATCATCATTATATGGGTGTTCTAAATCATCAACAAAAAAATGTCTAGATGACTTTTTATTAACATATCCTGTTCTACTTTGTTTTGGTTGTCTTTTGTATGCTTCTTGAGTAATAGTATCCCCTCCTTCAAAATCCCATGGATCCATATTAGCGGTATGATAGTCATCAATATGGTTTATCATTCTCCCTCTTTCAAGTACAAGAGTTTTAAGACCTTTTTCGGTCAATTCTTTTGCTGCCCATCCACCACTTATTCCCGTTCCTACAACTATAGCATCAAATTTGTTTTGCATTTTTTTTAGTTTTTTTCAATTTAAAGAATAAATACTTGAAATCGTAATTAATTATTTAAATTTATATTTATACTAATATAAAAAACCAACATATAATGAAAAGAAAAGAATTCATCAAATTAGCCTCAACAGGTGCACTAGGTGTATCATCTTTAGGGTATTTATCATGTGAAACTCAAAAAGAATTATTTTTTAAGCTATCTCTTGCACAGTGGTCCTTAAACAAGGCTATTAGAGGTGGAGAAATGGATCCATATTTATTTGCTGAGAAATCTAGTGAGTTAGGTTTTACAGGACTAGAATATGTAAATCAATTATACGATGATGTTATGAAAAGTGAAGATAAATCTTCGGCGATTCAAGAATTTATTTTAAAGAATAATCAACTGGCAGATGATAACGGAGTTGAAAACGTACTTATTATGATAGATGATGAAGGTGATTTAGCAGATGAGAATGAGGATATGAGACTAATCGCAATAGATAATCATAAGTTATGGATTGATACTGCTGCTGCAATGAATTGCTCATCAATAAGATTAAATCTTTATGGTTCTAAAGATGTTGAAACATGGAAAAACTTATCAATTGATAGTTTATCAAAGCTAGGAGAATATGCAAAAGGAACTGGATTAAGTGTAATTGTTGAAAATCACGGTAGAATTACTTCCAATATTCCAGAGCTTATGAATGTTATTTATGGAACAAACATGGACAATGTTGGTACTTTACCTGATTTTGGTAATTTCTGTATGGCTGACGAGGGATACGGTTCTGTATTCGATGGTTCATGTGAAAAAATGTATGATTTTTATCAAGGTGTAGAAGAAATGATGCCAAAGGCATTTGCAGTTAGTGCTAAGTCAAATGACTTTGATGCTAATGGAGATGAAAAAACTATTGATTACATGAGAATGATGAAAATTGTAAAAAGTTTCGGATATACTGGTTATGTTGGGGTTGAATATGAGGGTGAAAGATTATCTGAAATTGAAGGAATTAAAGCAACGAGAGATTTATTAATTAAAGTTGGTCAATCAATTTAATAAATTATGAATAAGGCGGTAAACATTAAATTAAGTGTAATGATGTTCCTAGAATTTTTTATCTGGGGGTGTTGGTTTGTTACAATGGGTACATTCTTATCTCAAGCATTCAGTGCTTCAGGTGGAGAAATTGCATTGGCATACGAAACACAATCATGGGGTGCAATAATTGCACCGTTTATAATTGGACTTATTGCAGATAGGTATTTTGATGCAGAAAAAATTCTAGCAATAATTCATGTTTTAGGTGGTGGGCTTTTATTTATGTGTTCTGTGGCTCTTGGATTTGACAAGTTCTATCCATATATATTAATTTATATGATACTTTATATGCCAACTTTAGCATTGGTTAACTCTATTGCATTTAGACAAATGAAAGATCCGTCTAAAGAGTTTCCTAAAATTAGAGTTTGGGGAACTATAGGTTGGATTGTGGCAGGCCTTGTTATAAGTTATGGTGTTGGATGGGAATCAAGTCAAACACTAGAATACACATTTTATCTAGCAGCTATTGTTTCTGTTGCTCTTGGTTTATTTAGTTTTTCTTTACCTAAAACTCCTCCTAAGGCAACTAATGAAAGTCCAAGTCTAAGAGAAATTTTGGGTCTTGATGCATTAAAACTTCTTAAGGACACAAGATATCTTGTATTCTTTATTTCATCAATTCTAATATGTATTCCCCTTGCATTTTACTACCAAGATGCAAATCTTTTTTTAAATGAACTTGGAGTTGAAAATGCTGCAGGAGTTATGACATTAGGTCAAATTTCCGAGGCATTATTTATTCTGCTTCTCCCTCTATTTCTTAATAAGTATGGAATTAAGAAAACTTTAATTGTGGGAATGTTAGCTTGGAGTTTAAGGTATGTTCTATTTGCATTTGGAGATACTGGATCAAATATGTGGATGTTAATTTTTGGAATTGTTCTTCATGGAATATGCTACGACTTTTTCTTTGTTTCTGGTCAAATTTATACTGATTACAAAGCAGGAGAGAAATATAAAAGTGCTGCTCAAGGACTAATTGCACTTGCAACATATGGAGTAGGAATGTTAATTGGTTTTAGATTGGCTGGAAGAATTACTGATAAATTTGTAATTGATGGAGGGCATGACTGGTCACAAATCTGGACTTACCCAGCAATATTTGCGGCAGTTGTTTTAGTTCTTTTTATTCTAACTTTTAAAAATGAAAAAATAGAAATTGAAAAATAAAATTAGGTTAGGTATTTTAGGTGGAGGAGGAGACTCATTAATTGGAATTGTTCACAGAATAGCCTCTTCAATGCATAATAGCTATGAAATTATTGGAGGTGTATTTAATCCAAATTTTTCAGAAAATGTAAAGTTTGCAAAAGAAATAGGTCTTAGTGAAAATAGAATTTACGAAGACTATGAAAAGATGATTGAAGAAGAGTTAAAGCGGGATGAAAGCCAGAGGATTGAGGTTGTATCTATACTGACTCCTAATTTTCTTCATTATCCTATGGCTAAAAAGCTTTTAGAAAATAACTTTAGTGTCATTTGTGAAAAACCTATGACTACAACTTTTGAAGAGGCTCAAGACTTAGAACAAATATATAAGTCGAAAAATTTAACCTTTGCTGTAACCTACACTTACACTGGATATCCAATGATAAGACAGATGAAAGAAATGATTAATGAAGGCATAATAGGAGAAGTTCAAAGAGTTGATCTTCAATATTATCAAGGTTGGATTAATCCAATAATTCATGATAAATCAAAAAGGTCTGAAACTTGGAGACTTCAGCCAAATAAATCTGGGATAAGTTGTTGTATAGGAGACATTGGCACTCACGCTTTTGATATGCTAGAATATGTTACAGGTCTGGAAGTAAAAGAACTTTTATCTGATTTAAATTATGTTTATGATGATAATCCGATGGATGTTGATGGTACTATATTGATTAGGTTTTCAGATAAAATAAAAGGGGTCATTCGAGCAAGTCAAATTGCAACTGGAGAAGAGAACTGTTTTACAGTTGCAATATATGGGCGTAAAGGAGGTCTAAAGTGGGAACAAGAAAACCCTAATTATTTGAATCATTTAAGTGAAGGAGAGCCTCTTAAGGTTTTAAAACCTGGTCATGATTATAATTCTGATTTTTCCAAAATCTCTACTAAGCTTCCTCCAGGTCATCCAGAAGGAATGTTTGATTCAATGGCAAATATATATAATGGTGTCGCAAGAGATATTAGAGGTGAGCAAGAATTTACTGGAGAATATCCTACTTTAAATGATGGTTTAAGAGGAATGCTTTTTATTGAAAAAGCTGTTGAATCTCATAATAATGGCAATACCTGGGTCAAACTAAACAGAGACTAAAATGAAAACAATTAAAGGACCTGCGGTTTTTCTAGCTCAATTTGTAGATAAAGCTGCTCCATTTAATTCTTTAGATGGAATATGTAAATGGGCTTCAGGACTAGGATATAAAGGTATTCAAATTCCAACTTGGGAAACCTCACTTATTGATTTAGATAAGGCATCTGATAGTCAAGATTACTGTGATGAACTTTTAGGAAAAGTAAAATCTTATGGACTAGAAATAACAGAATTATCAACTCATCTTCAAGGACAACTGGTTGCAGTTTCTCCAGCTTATGACTTGATGTTTGATAATTTTGCACCTGATAACCTAAAAAAAAATCCCAAAGAGAGAACAAAATGGGCAATTGAAACAGTTAAAAAAGCAGCAATTGCTAGTAGAAGACTAGGGCTAAAAACTCATGCAACTTTTTCAGGAGCACTTTTATGGCATACATGGCATCCATGGCCTCAAGCCCCTAAAGGTCTTGTTGAAATGGGTTTTAAAGAATTAGCTAAAAGATGGCTTCCAATATTAAATGTATTTGATGAAAATGGAGTTGATGTATGTTATGAAATTCATCCTGGTGAAGATTTACATGATGGTATTACCTTTGAGCGATTCCTAAAATCTACAAATAATCATAAAAGAGTAAAAATACTTTATGATCCTAGTCACTTTATTCTGCAACAGCTAGACTATATAGCATATATTGATCATTATCACGAGTTTATAAAGTCTTTTCATGTAAAAGATGCTGAATTTAATCCTACTGGTAAAAAGGGGGCTTTTGGAGGATATCTAGATTGGGCTGATAGAGCTGGAAGATATAGATCGCTTGGGGATGGTCAGATTGACTTTAAAACTATTTTTTCTAAACTAACTCAATACGGTTGTGATGTTTGGGCAGTTTTAGAATGGGAATGTTGTATTAAAAGTCCTGAACAAGGAGCAACTGAAGGTGCAAAAATAATTCAGGATTTAATTATTAATTGTACCGATAAAAAATTTGATGACTTTGCAGGAGGAAAGACAAATAATGAAGATTTAAGAAACATTTTAAATATTTAAATATGAAAAAAACATTAATAACATTTTTAATTTTAACAACAAGCATTGGATTTTCCCAGGATTCAGAATGGACTTATCTTTTTGATGGAGAGACATTAAATGGTTGGCATGAATATAATGGTGGAGAAGTTGGAGATTCATGGTCAGTAAAAAATGGTGAGTTAATTTTATCTTCTAAAAATGATAATTTAAGTAGAGGTAATGATATAATAACAGATAAAAAATTTACAAATTTTGAACTATCACTTGAATGGAATATAGTAAAGGGTGGTAATAGTGGAGTATTTTTCAAAGTTGTTGAGATTCCTGAAGTTAATCAACCATGGAAAACTGGACCAGAGATTCAGGTGCTTGATAATGATAACTTTTCAGCTAACAGATATCATAAGGCTCCAGCTCTTTATGATCTTAAACCAATTGGTAAGATTAAATACAATAAATATGGTGAATGGAATCACCTTCTTTTAAAAGTTGATCATGAGAAAAATATTGGCTCAATTACATTTAACGGTGAAAAAGTATACTCTTTTCCATTATATGGTGAGGAGTGGGATAAAATGGTTTCAAGATCAAAATTTAGTGATGATAATTACTATGAAAATTTAAGGCCTGAACATTCATTTTTTACATATGCCCCATTTTTCGGTAAATTTAAAACAGGAAGTATTGGTTTGCAGGATCATGGTCATACAGTGAGGTATAGAAATATAAAAATCAAAGAATTATAGTAATAAGCCGTAATAATGCAGTAAAATAATTTTTCTAACCAGGTGTTTAAATTAATAACTTAACATTAAACACAAAATGTTATGAAAGAAAAAAACATACTTTACCTAAAAACAGCCAGTGTAGTCTCTATTCTATTTCTATGTACTCAATTAAATGGTTGTTCAACTGAAACGTCGCCAAAATGGGAATATATATTTGATGGTGAAACTTTTAATGGATGGCATGTTTATAATACTGAATCAATTGGAAATGAATGGTCAATAAATAATGGTGAGTTGATATTTACAAACAACGAAGAATATGGACAAGATCTAGTAACAGATAAAGAGTATACTAATTTTGAACTTTCTATTGAATGGAATATTTCAGAAAATGGAAATAGCGGAATATTATATGGTGTTAAAGAGCTTGATGAATTTGATGCACCATTTAAAACTGGACCTGAAATTCAAGTTTTAGATAATGAAAACTATTACACCTCTACAGAACTTCATAAAGCTCCTTCACTTTTTGATCTAGTTAGTTCAGATAACAAAAACATAGAAGTAAAAACTCACGGAAATTGGAATCATGTTTTAATAAAAATTGATCATTCAAATAATCTTGGTTCTGTAACAATGAATGGTGAGCTGGCCTATTCATATCCTTTGTCTGGTAATGAGTGGGATGAATTAGTATCTAATTCTAAATTTAACCCTGAAACTAAAAGACCAGATGCTACATATGCACCAAAATTTGGTACATTTAAAACTGGTAAAATTTCTCTTCAAGATCATGGAAATAATGTTAAATTTAGAAATATAAAAATCAGGGAATTTTAAAAATTTAATATGATACATTCAATGACTGGCTTCGGACGTGAAGAGAAGCTTATAAATAATAAAAAAATAGTCATTGAAATCCGGACAGTTAATTCAAAGGGGCTTGATATAAATCTCAAAGTTCATGACTCATTCTCTTTTATTTTAGAATATTTAAGAAAGTCTGTAAAAGAAAAAATAATAAAAGGTAAGGTTGATATAATTCTTGATATAGACGATACTAGTGAATATCTTCAAGTCCCTTTTAATAAATCAAAAATAAAGGCTTATCTAAAAGAACTTAGAAAAGATTTTAAAATTGATGAGTCTCAAATTATTTCTAATTTACTAGCAGGAAATATCTATGTAAACTCAAATATTACTTTTAATAAAAGTGAAGAAAAAAAAATCAAAATACTTATAGATAAGGTTATTCTAAACCAATTAAAATACAGAAGGACTGAAGGAAAATCTATTGGTATTGATCTAAAAAAAAGTGTCTCCAAATTAAATAGCTATAAAAACAAAATAGCTTCTATTGAATCAAATAGAGTTGAGGATAAGAAAAAGAAATTCAAGTCATATTTTAATGAACTTAATAATAAGTTTGATAAATCTAGGTTAGAGCAGGAAATGATATACTATATAGAAAAGTTAGATATAAACGAAGAAATTATAAGATTGAAACACCATTTGAAGTTTTTTTCTTCAGAAATGAAAAATAAAGAAATTAAAGGAAAAAAACTTTCATTTATTTGTCAAGAAATTGGAAGGGAGATTAATACTATTGGTTCAAAAGCTAATAATTTTGAGATTCAAAGTCTTGTAGTTAATATGAAAGAGGAACTTGAAAAGATTAAAGAAAATATTTTAAATATAGTATAATGAATAGTAAAAAACTTATTGTTTTTTCAGCACCCTCTGGAGCAGGTAAAACAACTTTAGTAAAGTATTTACTGTCCCAGTTTAATAATTTAGAATTTTCTATTTCTGCAACATCTAGAAAAAAAAGAGGTAGTGAAAAAGATGGTAAAGATTATTATTTTTTAACTGATGATGAGTTCAAGGAGAAAATTAAAAAGAGTGAATTTGTTGAATATGAAGAAGTTTATGGAGGTTACTTTTATGGAACACTTAAATCAGAATTAAAAAGAATATGGAAAGAGGAAAAAATTGTAATTTTTGACATAGACGTAGAAGGAGGGGTTAATATAAAGAAAATGTTTCCTAAAGAAACTCATTCTGTTTTTGTTATGCCTCCTAGTCTTGAAATTTTAGAAAAAAGATTAATTGAGAGAGGGGATATTTCAAAAGATGAAATTAGTATGAGAATAAAAAAAGCAAAAAATGAATTAGATTTTGCTTCAAAATTTGATAATATTATAATTAATAGTGATCTTAAAGAATCTAAAGAAATTGCTTTTTCAATGATTAAAAAATTTATAGAAAATGAGTAATGTTGGCTTGTATCTTGGCACTTTCAATCCTATCCATAATGGCCATGTAACCCTAGCTGAATATTTTTCTAAATTACCAGAATTAGATGAAGTATTAGTTGTTATAAGCCCTCAAAGTCCATTTAAAAAGGAGGATGGATTAATTAATGATAAGGAAAGGCTTCAAATGGCTGAAATAGTTTTTAAAAAGTTTGATAATGTTAGAGTTTCTGATATTGAATTTAAAATGTCCAAGCCTAATTTTACAATTGATACTTTGAAGGAATTTAAAAAGAGACATAAATACAATAAATTAATATTATTGATTGGTGAGGATAATTTAGTTGGATTTAATAAATGGAAGGACTATGAAAAAATTATTGAGATTGCTGAAGTTTATGTTTATCCAAGAGATACAAACCAAAAAATACCTGATGAAATTTTGACAAATAGAAACATCAAGTTGGTTGATGCTCCCAAAATAAAAATTTCAAGCAGTCATATACGAGAGCTTATAAAATCTAATAAAAAAATAGATGGTCTTGTCCCTAAAGAAGTTTTAGGCTTCTTTAAATTTATTACTTAATTCCTTTAATTATTTTTAGAAGCTTTTTAGTTAGACTTTCTCTTGAGAGAGAATCAATATTTTTAAGACTTTGCTTCTTGTAATTGCCTTCGGCCCAGTCATTATATTCACTTTTTATAAAATCAACAACTGGCTTAACATTATTAATGTTTGCATTAAATGATTTTGGAGATAATTTTAACACCTCATGCGATTCTTTAGCTGAATTTGAAAAGTTAATTATTGGAGTGCCTGATGCTAAATACTCAATTAGTTTTCCAGAAATCATATCTGTTTCTTCAGTCTCTTTATAGTTAAAATTAATTAATAAATGTGATGACTTAATTATACTTATGGCAATATCATGATCTACGTATCCTTTATTTATCAATTCAATTTCATCAGAGTAAACTTTAGTAATATTTTTATCAATTCTTCCTGCTAAAGTAAAAACCATATTTAAATTTTGTTTACTTGGGCTAAGTATTTTTAAAACTTCATGAAAAATCTCATAGTTATGATTTTTAGTTAGCACTCCTGTAAAGACAATATTATACTTGCTTGGTTTAATTTCTTTAATCTTATCATAATTTAATTTATCATATCCATTGTAAATTTTATGAATTTTATTTGGATTTGAAATTTTACCACTAAGAATTTTATGATATCTACCTCCTACTGTTGTAATTATAGCATCAGCATTTTCTAGAACTTTATACTCCAGTCGATCGTTTATTTTTTTTGAAAAACTAAATCTGAATTTACTTTTCAAATAAAAAAGCTCAGACCAAGGATCTCTCAAATCAACAATCCATTTTAACTTATACTTATTATAAATTTTTTGACCGATTAAGTGAGAAGAATGAGGAGGGCCAGTAGTAATAATATAGTCAATTTTATTGTGTTTAATAATTTCTTTTGCCTTTTTAAAAGCAAAATAATTCCATCCAATTCTTGAATCTGGTATAAAAAAATTTAGTCTTATAAAAGATGAAAGTTTATCAAAAATTGATTTATTTGGAATATAAGATTGAGGAATACTTTTAGTTTTATCTCCTGACTTAATTATGGAATATAAACTAAGAACTTCAAGGCTGTACGTCTTATATGTTTCAATATCTTTAATTTGATTAATTAGTGATGAATCCTTTAAATTATATGAAGCAAATTTCGGATCTACAGTTAAAACAATTGGATTACACTTTAGTTTTTTTAGGTATTTTGCAAAATACATCCACCTTTGAACTCCAGAACCACCTGATGGTGGCCAATAATATGAAATAATTAGTATGTTGATCTTTTCCAAACTAATTTAATTTTAGTTGAACACCCACTCCAAAAACTTCTCTTACCTGAAGTCTAGCAACAGCATTATCATCATAAATCAATTGGAATATTAACTGTGTTGAAAGTAATGGATTTACATCAATTTCTATTTGTACTAAATAATCAAGGTCAATGTTGGATGGATCTTCTAGATAATTAGAAAATAGCTTTAAATCTTGCTTATAGTTTACATTTTCAAAAATAGTTCCTTCGGAATGAAAGGTTAAGTTTGAGCCAAGCTCATATCTTGAAGATTTATTTTGAGTAACTCCAAAGTATGTTTCATTTTCAGGCAAACTAGATGTAAAATTTTTACTCACTAAAATTAATCTTGTAGCAAGAGGAGAGTAATTTACCCATAATCTTTCATCTTTTTTCCATAAAAACCCTGAACCTAATTGAAAATATGCAGGAGAAAAGATTCTAGTTGTCAGTTCTCTAATTTCATTATTTTCAGAATCTTTTTTGTATTTAAATCCATTTCCAATTTGTGATGTGAAGTTGAAAAAGGCAGAAAAAGATAAATTTTTAGTAAATTCTTTACCAATAATTGATTGAATTAAAATTCTATCATCAATTTTTCTTGCAAAGGGGGCATTCTTATATTTAGCAAGTCCAAATGCTGACTCAACATTAGTCAACCAGTCCCATCCTTTATCTTTATATTCCCATTCGTAATCAAATTTCAAAGTACCTGAAAAGTTATTTGTACCACCCCCTATCCAATCACTAAATCCTGTTTGATTTAATAAGACTGCAATATTTCCTCTAGTTGTCCAAAGAGAATCTTTTTCAACTATCTCCTGAGAATAGAGATTTATCGAAGAAATAAGAATAAGAACAAAATATCTCATTAATTGGTTACAGAAATCCTAGTTCTAATTTAGCTTCTTCACTCATAAGGTCTTTTGTCCAAGGAGGATCAAATGTAATCTCAACTTCAGCAGTTTTAACTTCATCTAAGGATTTAATCTTTTCTTCTACCTCTTGAGGAAGAGTTTCTGCAACAGGGCAATTTGGTGTTGTAAGAGTCATTAGGATCTTTACTTCATTATCTTCATTAACAAAAACATCATAGATTAATCCTAACTCATAAATATCAACAGGAATTTCAGGGTCAAAAATTGATTTTAGTTCCTTAACAATTTTTTCTCCTAAATCTTCAGTATTATTTTTATTATTTGTCATTTTTACTTTTTTACTTGATATGCTAAAGCATAAATTTTTATTTGTTTTATCATTGAAAGCAGTCCATTAGCTCTTGTTTGAGATAAGTGACTATTTAATCCTATTTTTTCTATAAAATCAATATTCGCTTCCAAAATATCTTTTGGATTATGGCCTGAAAAAACTCTAATCAAAAGAGATATAATCCCTTTTGAAATTATAGCATCACTGTCAGCTTCAAATATAACTATGTTATCATTAAAAGAAGAATTAAGCCAAACTTTACTTTGACATCCATCAATAAGATTAGAATCTATTTTATTATTTTGATCAAAGTCAGGAAGACTTTTACCTAAATCTATTAGATATTGATACTTTTCAGTCCAATCTTGAAAGAAATTAAATTCATCAATTATTTGATTTTGTTTTTCCTGAATACTTTTCACACCTAAAATTAATCAATTATCCTAACATCTTTACAGCCTTTTTAACTGCATCAATAAATAAATCTATTTCACTTTTTGTATTATAGAATGAAAAAGATGCTCTAACTGTTCCAGGTATTTTAAAATGGTCCATAATTGGTTGGGTACAATGTTGTCCTGTTCTGACAGCTATACCAAACTGATCTAAAATTGAACCTATATCAGAAGGATGATGATCTGCAATATTAAAAGATATAACCGATATCTTTTCATCCACATCACCATAAATTTTGATGTTATCAATTTTTCTCAAGTTTTCAGTAGCATAATCTAACAATGTTTTTTCATAAGCATCAATATTTTCAAAGCCTATAGAATTCATATAATCAAGCGCAGCTCCAAATGCAATAACTCCTGCAATATTAGGAGTTCCTGCTTCGAATTTATGAGGTAGATCTGCATACTCTGTTTTATCGAATGTAACATTCGATATCATTTCACCACCACCTTGATAAGGTGGAAGTGAGTTAAGTAAATCTGATTTACCGTAAAGAAATCCGACGCCAGTAGGACCACATAATTTATGAGCAGAAGCCACATAAAAATCAACATCCAACTCAGATAAGTTAATCTTAAAGTGAGCTGCTCCTTGAGCTCCGTCAATTAAAACTTTACTCTTGTTTTTATGTGCAAGATCAATTATTTCTTTAATTGGATTTAGTATTCCTAGAGTATTAGAGACATGACTTATAAATACAAATTTTACATTTGGTGTTAGTAAAGATTTATATTCATCAATTTTCAAAGTTCCATTTTCATTAATTGGTATAACTTTTAATTTTGCTCCTGTCTTTTCACATAACATTTGCCATGGAACTATATTTGAATGATGTTCCATCTCTGAAATAATTAACTCATCTTTTGAAGAAATCATTTTTTCTAATCCAGATGAAATGATATTAATTCCATGTGTTGTTCCTGAAGTAAATATTATTTCATGATTATGAGTTATTCCAAAATGTTCTTTAACTTTTAGTCTAGTTTCTTCATATTTATTTGTAGCATCTACACTTAATGAGTGTAATCCTCTATGAATATTAGAATTATAATTTTTATAATAATCAGAAATTACATCTATTACCTGATTAGGAGTTTGAGATGTAGCTGCATTATCAAAATAAATTAAATCAGTATCGTTTATTTTCTTACTAAGAATAGGAAAGTCTTCTCTTATTTTATATACATCTAGCATCTATAGATCAAAACCAAGATTTACTCCTAGTTTTTTAGCAATTAGTGAATTAATTCTTCTTTTAAGATTAGGTGTCTTGACACTTTCTAAAATATTATTAGCAAATGCATAAGTTAATAGTGCCTTTGCCTCTTTTTCAGGAATACCTCTTGTTTTTAAATAGAATAACGCCTCCTTATCAAGCTGACCAACAGTACATCCATGAGAACATTTTACATCATCAGCAAAAATTTCAAGTTGAGGTTTCGTATTGACTTTTGAATTATTATCTATCAAGATATTATTGTTTTGTTGAAAAGCATTCGTCTTTTGAGCAATCTTTTCAACCATAATTTTACCATTAAAAACACCCACTGATCTGTCTGAAAAAATTCCTTTATAATCTTGATGACTTTCACAATTTGGTTGCTCGTGATTGACTAAAGTATTGTGATCAACATGTTGATTTGATTCAAGAATAGTAATTCCTTTCAATGTGGACTGTATATTCTCTCCTTTTTGATAGAAATTCAAATTGTTCCTAGTAAGTTTTCCTCCAAAAGAAAAGGTGTGGACGCTAACATTGCTATCTCTTTGTTGACTAATAAAAGTATTATCAATGAGAGTAGCAGAATTTAAATCATTTTGAATTTTATAATAATCTATAAAAGAATTTTTTTCAGCATAAATCTCAGTTAAACTATTAGTTACAACAGAGTGATCTTTGAGACTTTGGTGTCTTTCAATAATTTCAACTTTTGCATTTTTATCAGCAATTATAAGGTTTCTTGGCTGAAGCCAAATAGATTCTTGATTACCTGTAGAAATATGCATTATTTGAACCGGGTCTTCTGGACATGCACCTTTTGGAATATAAATATATGCACCTTCTTTGGTGTATGAGGTGTTTAATGAGGCTAAACTTTGATCTTTTGGCACTATCTGATTAAAATATTTTTTTAATGTACTCTTGTACTTATCTTTAGATAGAGCAGCAGAAAGAACACATATATCCATTCCATCATGAGTAGTTTTAGATAAAAAAGGACTATAAATTCCATCTACAAAAACAATTTTAAAAGAATCAAGATCATTTAAGAAATATTCTTTTACATCTCTTAATTCAACTGATTTATCAGATTTTGAAGAGAGATTATAGTTTTTTTGAATAATTGATTTTAGTGATGTGTACTTCCATGATTCATCTTTCTTAGATGGAAACCCTTGTTTCTCAAAGCGTTTTAATGCATTTTTTCTATCAATATGGATAGGGCTTAACAAATCTATATCCTGTTCAAAGGCAATAAATGAGTCTAATAGTTTTTCTTGAAATTTCATTTTAGGAATTATCTTTTTTTAACCAATCATATCCTATATCCTCAATTTTTTTTGCAAGATCTTTATCTCCAGACTTAACAACTTTTCCGTCCATAATAATATGAACAAAGTCTGGGACTATATAATCAAGTAGTCTTTGATAATGAGTTATAACTAAAACCGAGTTATTTTCATTACTACATTTTATCACTCCATTAGCTACAATTTTTAAAGCATCTATATCTAAACCTGAATCTGTTTCATCTAAAACTGCTAGTTCTGGTTCCATCATCGCCATTTGAAATATTTCATTTCTTTTTTTCTCTCCACCAGAAAAACCTTGGTTTAATGATCTAGATAAGAAATTAGAATCAATCTCTAGAAGCGACGCTTTTTCTCTTATTTTTTTTAACATTTCGCTTGAAGGCATCTCTTCTTGCCCTTTAGATTTTCTTGATTCGTTAATTGCTGTTTTAATAAAATTAGTAACAGTTACGCCTGGAATTTCAACTGGATATTGAAAAGACAAAAATACTCCTGCATGAGCTCTTTCCTCTGGACTAAGTTCGTTTATCTCTTGATCCTTAAAATAAATATTACCCTTTGTAATTTCATAATCTTCATGTCCTGATATTACGTTAGCTAGTGTGCTTTTACCAGATCCATTTGGACCCATTATGGCATGTATCTCACCTTTATTTATTTTTAAATTTATTCCCTTAAGTATGGGTTTATCTTCTATTTGACAATGTAAATTATTGATTTCTAACATATATAAAATTTTATCCTACTGATCCCTCAAGAGATATTTCAAGCAATTTTTGAGCTTCTACTGCAAATTCCATAGGTAACTTGTTAAGCACTTCTTTACTAAACCCATTAACAATTAAAGCTATAGCCTTTTCTGTGTCAATACCTCTTTGATTACAATAAAAAATTTGATCTTCACCGATTTTACTTGTTGTTGCTTCGTGCTCAATTTGTGCTGTTTTATTTTGAACTTCAATATATGGGAAGGTATGAGCACCGCAATCATTTCCCATAAGTAATGAATCACATTGAGAGAAATTTCTAGCATTTTTTGCAAGTGGTGAAATTTGAACAAGACCTCTGTAGCTATTTTGAGATCTCCCAGCAGATACACCTTTTGAAATAATAGTACTCTTGGTATTTTTACCAACATGAATCATCTTGGTGCCTGTATCAGCTTGTTGGAAATTATTAGTTACAGCTATTGAATAAAACTCTCCAATAGAATTATTTCCTTTCAAAATACATGATGGATATTTCCATGTTACAGCAGACCCTGTCTCAACCTGAGTCCATGATATTTTAGATCTATTATGGCAAATTCCTCTTTTAGTAACAAAGTTAAACACCCCACCTTTTCCATTTTTATCACCTGGAAACCAATTTTGAACTGTTGAATATTTAATCTCTGCATCATCAAGAGCTATAAGTTCAACAACTGCAGCATGAAGTTGATTTTCATCTCTAGATGGAGCAGTACAGCCCTCAAGATAACTAACATAACTAGACTCATCAGCTATAACAAGGGTTCTCTCAAACTGACCAGTCCCTGCTTGATTAATTCTAAAATAAGTTGATAATTCCATTGGACATCTGACCCCTTTAGGGATATAACAAAATGATCCGTCTGAAAATACAGCAGAATTTAGAGCAGCATAATAGTTGTCTTTTTTTGGAACAACAGTTCCTAAGTGTTTTCTTACTAATTCAGGGTGATTTTGAATTGCATCTGAAATAGAACAAAAAATGATTCCCTTTTCCTCTAGTGTATCTTTGAATGTAGTAGCAACTGATACTGAATCAATAACAACATCCATAGCCACTCCACTTAATTTTTTTTGCTCTTCCAAAGAAATTCCTAATTTGTTAAATGTCTTTAATAATTCAGGATCAACTTCATCAAGAGAATTTAGATTTGGCTTTTTCTTTGGCGCAGAATAATAAGAAATATCCTGAAAATTTGGTTTTTTGTAATGAAGATTTGACCACTCAGGTTCATTCATTGATTTCCAGGATGAAAAAGCGTCTAATCGCCAATCTGTCATCCATTTTGGTTCATTTTTTTTCTTAGAAATTGCTTTAACAACATCTTCATTCAAGCCTACAGGAAATGTTTCAGAATCTATGTCTGTGTAAAAACCATATTCGTACTCCTTGGTTTCAAGTTCTTTTTTTAATTCGTCTTCGGTATATGCCATAAGAATTAAGCCTTAATAACTTTTTGCAAATATACATATAAATCAGGCTTTTTTAAACAATAATAGCTGTTAATAAATCTATAATTATGTTATGATGTATTAGTTAAAATAATAGATCAATTAAGTTACTTTTAATGTATGAACGAGAATAAATATCAAGATGAAAGTGATCTACAAAGCATAAGTGAAGTAGATCTAATTAATAGAATAACAAAATCATTTAAGATTAAAAATGATTCAACAATTTTAGATATTGGAGATGATGCAGCTATTTTAAAATTTGAAAAAACCAAACTTGCAATATCTCAAGATATCTTAGTTGAAGGAGTTCATTTTGACTTGTCATATGTCCCACTTAAACATCTAGGTTATAAAAGTGTTGTAGTTAATATTTCTGATATTATTTCTATGAATATCAAACCATCTCATATTTTGGTTTCAATTGCAGTTTCTAATAGATTTAAAGTAAGGGCTCTTGAGGAAATATATGAAGGTATTAGATTAGCTTGTTCATATTATAATGTTGACTTAATTGGAGGAGACACAACTTCATCAAATAAAGGATTAATGATTTCTGTTACTTGTATTGGAAATACTGATAGTAAAAAAATAACACAAAGAAAAGGTGTAAAAGAAGATGATCTGCTTGTTGTATCTGGTGATTTAGGTGCAGCTTATATGGGTCTTCAAATTCTTGAAAGAGAAAAAAAAGTATTTGAAGTTAATCCTAATTCTCAGCCTGACTTAAGTAGCTATACTTATTGCATTCAAAGACAGTTGAAACCAGAGGCAAGAATTGATATCGTAAATCTTTTAGAAGAGCTTAAAATTACTCCAACTTCAATGATTGATATTAGTGATGGTCTCTCAACTGAGATAAGTCATTTATCTAATTCTTCAGGGTTTTCTTTTCACATATATGAGGATAAAATACCTATATCAGAAGAAACAAAAAAAGCTTGTGATGAGTTTAAACTAAGCTACTCAGTTGCTTATCTTAATGGAGGTGAAGACTACGAGGTTTTATTTACTGTTTCAAAACGACATGAAAAGAAAATAAGTAACTGTGAACAGTTAACTATTATTGGTTCCTCTGTAAAAAAGAAAGATGACAATTGTATGATAACTAGCCTTGGTCAAAAAATAAACATCAATAGCTCAGGTTGGGATTCTTTTAACCAATAAATTAACCTAAAGCAACATCAAGAATCATCATAATTATAAATCCTCCTATAAATCCTAATGTAGCTATGTCAGTATGTTTATCTTGCTGTGTTTCAGGAATAACCTCTTCAACAACAACAAAAATCATTGCACCTGCTGCAAAAGCAAGAGCATATGGCAATAAAGGAGTAAAAAATGTTACAGCTAATGCCCCTATAACACCTGCTATTGGTTCAACAATTGCAGATAATTGTCCATACCAAAAACTCTTAAATTTACTAACTCCAGATCTTCTTAAAGGCATAGCAACAGCTATTCCTTCTGGAAAATTTTGAAGACCAATTCCAAAAGCTAAAACAACAGCTCCAGCAATAGAGGCTTCTGGTATGCCCGCTGCTACTCCACCAAATAAAACTCCAACAGCAAGTCCTTCAGGTATATTATGAAGAGTTATAGCTAAAGTTAAAAGTGTTGTTCTTCTCCATGGGGTTTTTATTCCCTCCGCTTCTTTAAAATTTATATGAATGTGTGGTAAAACTTTATCAATTGCAAAAATAAATAATGCACCCAATCCAAATCCAATTGCTGCAGGCATTACTTTAACAAAACCTTCTCCAGCACTCATCTCTATCGCAGGAGATAATAAACTCCAAAAACTTGCAGCCACCATAACTCCACCTGTAAATCCTAACATACCATCTAGTGCCATTCGACTCATTGATTTAAAAAGGAATACTGTTGATGCTCCTAGGGCTGTAACTCCCCATGTAAATAAAGTTGCGTAAAGAGCTCCTTGTATTGGGTTTAGTCCAGAAAAGTATTCAATAATTTGCTCCATATTTGTATCTTGTAAACCAGTCAACGAAAATAATCAAAAGGTCAATAAAATCAAATGATTTCAAAGGAAAAATATGATTATATAATTTGTGGAGCAGGTGCTTCTGGACTATTATTGTCAAACTCGATGATAAATGATGATTTCTTTAATGATAAGAAAATTTTAATAATTGAAAAGGATAAAAAAAATAAAAATGACAGAACTTTTGGGTTTTGGGAAAATAAAAAAAGTTTACTAGATGAATTAGTTTTTAAAGAATGGGAATATGCAGAATTCAAAGACTCAAGCTTTCATAATTCATTTCTTTTAGAACCATTTAAATATAAAATGATAAAATCAAGCAAATTTTATTCCCACATAGGTAAAAAAATTTCAAAGGCTTCAAATTTTACATATCTAAATTCAAATATTAAAAGTATTGATCAAGAAAATAAATTAGTAAAGACAGATGATGGAAATTTTCAGTCATCTGTTATTTTTTCGAGTATATATGATGATCAAAAATTGGATTTCAAAAAATATCCATTACTTAAACAACACTTTATTGGGTGGACAATTGAAACTAAAGATCAATGTTTTGATGATAATAAAATTACATTTATGGATTTTAGTGTTGATCAACAAAATGAAATTAGATTCATGTATATTTTACCATTTTCAAAAAATAAAGCTTTAGTTGAATACACTCTTTTCTCAAGTTCCACTATTGAAGATCATGAATATGAAACTGAAATTAAAAATTATCTGAAGATTAATAAAATCTTTGATTTTAAGGTTTTAGAAAAAGAAAAAGGAGTAATTCCCATGACCTGTTATCCTTTTTTTAAAAAAAATACTGATAGTTTTTTTAAAATAGGAACTGCTGGAGGATGGAGTAAACCAAGTACTGGGTATACTATAAAAAACTCCATAGATAAAATTGATTTAATTATTAGTTATTTAAAAAAAGATAAACCTCTTTCAAAAATTAATCATAAAAACAGGTTTTGGTACTATGACCTTTTATTTTTAGATGTATTAATTGACTCTAAAGGAAAAGGATCTAAAGTTTTTTCGGATCTGTTTAAAAATAATGATCCCATTAAAATCTTTAAATTTCTTGATGAAAAAACTTCATTTGCTGAAGAGCTTTCTATTTTTCTTTCAGTTAATGTTATTGTCTTTGTAAAGTCATTAATTAAAAGAATATCAAATTTCTCTATTTAAAAGTTGTTCTGAAAATTTATTAAGGCTAAGTTTTTTATTATCATCAATTTGCATTTGATTGATTATTTTTTTTGCATGTTCTGAATATTCTTTAACTTTTTTATTGATATAATTAACTGCTCCAGAATCTTTGTAATACTTTTTTATTAAACTTATTTTTACTGATTCATCAGTATTATCTGAGAAGAATATATTTTCAAATTCTAACCTTTTGTCATTATCTAGTTTTGAAAGAGTATGGATAAAAAGTAGTGTTTTCTTTTTTTGAATTATATCTCCTCCAATTTTTTTACCAAATTTAGATTCGTCGCCAAAGCAATCTAATAAATCATCTTCTAATTGAAAAGCTAATCCAAGGTTCTTACCTACTTCGTATAAAGCATTGATCTCTTTTGAATTTAGCTCTGATACAATTGCACCAAACATAAACGAACATCCAATCAAAACAGCAGTCTTGTTCTCAATCATTTTAAAGTAGTCATCTTCTGATATATTTTTTTCTATCGAAAAGTCCATATCATTTTGCTGACCTTCACAAACCAATCTAGATGTCTCTGTTAGTTGCTTAGATAATAGTAAATACTTAGAATCATCATATTTATTTAGAATTTCATAAGAGATTATCAGCATCACATCTCCAGATAAAATTGCAGTATTATCATCCCATTTAGAGTTTATTGTTTTCTTTCCTCTTCTCATTAGTGAATTATCCATTATATCATCATGAGCAAGAGTAAAATTGTGAAAAATTTCAAGAGCTGCAGAAGCTGGTAGTGCATTAGATATATTTCCAGTAAAAAGATCTGAGACAAATAATGTTATTAAAGGTCTTAATCTCTTGCCACCTGAATCTAATAAGTATTTTACAGGCTCATAAAGATTTCTTGGATTATCGTAATCTATTTCTTTTTTTAGAAACCCCTCAAAAGTTTTTATAAAATCTTTCATTTCCTGTTATCAAAAATAAATATACTATTTAATTAATTGTTAATTTTTTATTAATCATTTGATTAATTCATTTGATTAAGTTTATTTTGCATCATGAATATAAAGACAGAAGCTAAATATTCAAATACTGAAATAAAAATTAAAGATGCTGCTAAATCACTCTTTTTAAACAAAGGATATAGTGCAACTACAACTAGAGATATTGCTCGAGAGTCTGACATCAATCTTGCAATGTTAAACTATTATTTCAGGAGTAAAAGAAGATTATTTGAAATAATAATGTTCGAAACGCTATATGAATTCCTTAGTAAAATGGTTGAGGTTTATAATGATGATAAAACATCACTTGAAAAAAAACTTAAACTATGTTCTGAAAAATATATTGATATGATTATTGCTGAGCCGTTACTTCCAACTTTTCTTTTAAATGAATTAAAAAATAATCCTACATCTTTTTTAAAAATGCCTACAACAAAAATGATAATGAAGTCAAACTTCGTAGCTCAATATCAAGAGGGTGTAAAAAAAGGTATTTACAGAAAGGTTGATCCCATTCATTTTGTAACCAATATTTTAAGCGTAATTGTTTTTCCGTTTATGTGTAGTCCAATAATTATGAAGATTGAAAATCTTTCCAAAAAGGATTTTAACATAATGATGACTGAAAGAAAAAAGTTAATTCCAAAATGGATAATTCAAATGATAAAAAAATGAAAAAGATATTATTGTTTATTGTATTTACAAGTTATGGTTTTTCTCAAGGTGAAACAAGAAGCTTAAGTATAGATGATGCTGTTGAATATGGTATTGAAAACAACAGAAGATTAATGAATGCTGAAAGAGAAATAAAGATGGCTTACAAAGAACGCTGGAAAACCATTGCAATAGGATTACCAAATGTAACTTTAGACCTTAACTATCTTAATTATCTTGAGCTTTCCACCTCCTTGATTCCTGCTGAATTTTTTGGAGGACAAAAAGGTGAGTTTTCTGAAATACAATTTGGCACTGAACAATCAGCAATTGGTTCAGTCAGAATGGAACAACTTCTATTTGATGGCTCATGGCTAGTAGGTCTAGAATATAGCAAAATATACTTGTCCGCTTCAGAAAATTTTTATGAAAAAACTTTACTTGAGGTAAGAGAATCTATAGTTAAGCTTTACAGTCTTGTTTCAATCCTTAATGAAGGCATCATTTTATTAGAAAATAATCTTGAGAATTTCAGAAAAGATCTTTTTGAAGTTACAGAGTTATACATAAACGGATTTGAGGAAGTTGAAAATGTAGAGCAAATAAAAATAACATTAGCTCAAGCAGAGCTATCATTACTTCAGGCAAAAAAAACAAAAGACAATCAACTTAATCTTTTAAAATTAGTTCTTGGAATCAATATTAATGATAAAATTGTTCTATCAACATCAATAGAAGATTTTATTGCAGAAAATATTATTTTTTCAAATTCTTTTGAAGACTTTAATACAAGTAAAAATATAGATGTTAAGATTTCTCAAAACATTTTTGACACAAAAAGAATTGAATATAAACTTGAAAAATCAAAACAACTTCCTAAAGTTTCGGGATTTCTCAGTGGAACCTATACAGGATACAATAATGAATTTGATTTCACAAATAAATCTCAGAATTGGTTTGGCTCATCTGTTCTAGGTGTTAATTTGGAAATTCCAATTTTTAATGCGTTTAAGCTAAATGTATCATCTCAGAAAGCTAAAATTGCAATGAATCAAGCATTGACAAATCTTGAAGAACAACAAGAAAAAACTCAAGTTGAAGTTCAACAAAAGTTAAATGATTATCAGTTAGCAATTCAAGCTTTAAATGTAAGCGAACGAAATATGAACCTATCCATATCAATTGAGGAGAAAAATTCTATTAAATTTTTTGAAGGAATTGTTTCTTCTTTTGAATTAAGACAAGCTCAGCTTCAATTACTTGACTCTCAACAAAAATATTTGAATTCAGTCTTAGAATTAATATCAATAAAGACAGAATTAGAAACTCTATATAACAATACAAATTAATTATGAAGAAATTTTATATATCAATACTCGTTCTACTAATAATAAGCTGTAACTCATCTGGAAGCTCAAATATCACCTCTTTAATTGAAAATGGAGATATAGAAGAGTTAAAAAAAAGAAAAAAGGAATATGTAGACACTATGAATACAATGCAAGTTGAGCTAAATGAAATTAACGATGGTATAGCTTTCTTAGATGAAAACGAAAAGCTCACTCTTGTTTCAAGTTATGAAATCAAAGAAAAAGTATTTAATAGTTATATAGAGGCACAGGCAAACCTTAAGACTAGAAAAAACATTTTAATACTTCCTGAGTTTCAAGGCACGTTAGAACAGATTTTTGTTAATGAAGGTCAATATGTGAAGAAAGGTAGACTGTTAGCTGAAATTAATGACTCCGGACTTAAGGAGCAGCTAGAGCAGTTAACTATTCAAGCAAACTTCGCTAAAGAAAATTTTGAAAGAACCGAAAGACTCTGGAATAATAATATAGGATCTGAAATACAATTTCTAAAGAGTAAAACTGATTTTGAATCTAGTCAAAAAATGGTTGAGCAAATGAAAGACAGACTTGCTAAGACTAAAGTTTATGCTCCTTTTGATGGAGAGGTAGATGAAATTATTTCAAATCAAGGATCAAATTTAATTCCAGGTGTTTCTCAAATTCTAAGATTAGTTAATCTTGATAAAATATATGCAGAAGCATCTGTTTCAGAAAAGTATATTTCATTTATAGAAGAAGGAACTGAAGCGATAGTTCAAGTTCCACTTCTTGGAAAAGAAATTAAGTCGAAAATTATACAAACAGGTAATTTTATAAATCCAAATAATAGGACTTTTAGAGTTGAAGTTCCTGTCGAAAATATTGATAACAAAATCAAACAGAATTTAGATGCAAAAATTAAAATAAATATCTATTCTAAGAAAGATGCAGTTATAATTCCTTTAAAAATTGTAAGAGAAGATGCTTCTGGTAAAAATTTTGTTTATGTAATGAATCAGGACGTTAAACAAGGAGTATATATTACAGATAAAACTTTTATTTCACTAGGAAATAAAAATAACACTGATATTGAAGTCACTGAAGGTCTAAAGATTGGGGACATGCTTGTTTTAGAAGGAGCTAGTATTGTTGAAGATTCTCAAAGAGTAAAACTTATAAATTAAAATGAATAAAAAGAATAAAGAATTTTTTCTGTCAAGTTGGGCTATAAATAATAAGACAATTATTTATGTTCTTATGATAATATTTCTTGTTTCAGGGATTACTGCATATAAAACAATGCCTAGAGAACTTTTTCCTGAGATTAACTCATCAAATATTTTTGTAACAACAGTTTTCCCGGGAAATAATGCTGAAGAGATGGAAAAACTAATTACAGATCCTCTTGAACAGGAGATAAAAGGTGTTATCGGATTAATTGAAATTGAGTCTACTTCAAGTGAAGGAATTTCAATTATTAATATCGAGTTTGATGATGAGATTCCAACGGCACTTGCTAGGCAGAGAGTAAAAGATTTAGTTGATAATGTAACCGTTGGGGATGACTGGCCAACATTTAATAATGCTAAGGTAGATCCTAATATTTTTGAATTTGATATAGCAGAAAGATTTCCTGTTTTAAACATTAGTCTTGTTGGAGATTATAAAGTTGAAGAGCTTAAAGAATATGCAGAATATTTAGATACTAGAATAGAAAGATTACCCCAAGTTAAAACAGTAGAAGTTCGAGGAATTCAAGATTTCGAAGTTGAAGTTGCAGTAGATCCGTATATGATGAAAGCAACAAAAACAAGCTTTGGGGATATTATTAATGCCATCGCTCAAGAAAATGTAACTGTTTCCGCAGGAAGTTTAATTTCTGCTGGTCAAAGAAGAAATGTGAAAATTATAGGAGAGGTGTCAAATCCAAATGAGTTAAACAGAATTATTGTTAAACGTGACAATGGACCTGTTTATCTCGAAGATGTTGCTTCTATATCATTCAAGGAGAAAGAAATTACATCATATACAAGATCATTTGATAAGAAAACTATTATGCTTGAAGTAGTGAAAAGAGGAGGTGAAAATGCAATCTTTGCCTCAAACTCTATTCAAGAAATAATTGATGAAGCAAAAGAAAGTTTTTTACCTGAAAATCTTGATGTAGTGGTTCAAAATGATCAGTCAGAATATACTATCAATTCGGTAAATGACTTAATGAATAACTTAATCTTTGGTATAATTTTAGTTGTAACAGTTTTAACTTTTTTTCTAGGACTTAGAAATGCTCTATTTGTTGGTTTTGCTATTCCTATGTCAATGTTTATGTCCTTAGTTATTTTGTCTGCCTTTGGGCTTACACTTAACAGAATGGTATTGTTTGGATTAGTAATGGGACTTGGCCTGCTTGTGGATAATGGTATTGTTGTTGTTGAAAACATCTATAGACTAATGTCCAAAGAAGGTGTTTCCAGAGTTCAAGCGGCTAAACTTGGAATCGGGGAAGTTGCTCTTCCTATAATTGTTTCAACTGCAACTACAATTGCTGCATTTATCCCCTTAGGCACATGGCCTGGAACTTTGGGAGAATTTATGATATATTTTCCAATTACATTATCTGCTATTTTAGGTTCCTCGCTTATTGTAGCAATATTTTTTAACTCTATGCTAGTCTCAAGCTTTATGGACCTAAGTGAAAGAGAGATAAGTAGAAAAAACTTAATGAGAATGACATATGTATTAGGAGGTTTTGCCATTATTTTTGTTTTATTTAATGATACCAGAGCTATAGGATCACTATTAGCTTTTATATGTTTTCTATTCTGGTCCTACAAGTACATTATTAAAAATTCTGCAATTAGGTTTCAAAATACTTTTTTAGTGAGACTTGAAAATCTTTATAATAGCTTTTTATCCTATGCATTATCGGGAATCAGACCGTTTTTATTTTTAGCCGGGACATTTGCCCTCTTTGTTTTCTCAATTGTACTAATGGGAATTTTTCCACCAAAAATTGAATTTTTTCCAGATAACGAGCCACAGCAAATACTTGTTTATTTAGAATATCCCGAAGGAACCGATATTGAAAAGACCAATGAGACTTCTAAACAAATTGAATCTGAAATTTATAAAGTTGCAAATAACTCTAAGTATTTTGATGGAGATTATAATTTTTTAGTTGAATCTGCAATTTCACAAGTTGGAGAAGGAGCTGGCAACCCTGAGACTGATGCAGGGGGAACTGGTGAAATTCCTCATAAAGCTCTTATAACAATGACGATGAGAGAATTTAAATACAGAAGAGGAATGTCTAGTGAAGAGCTAAGAAAAGATATACAACTAGAGCTTATTGGTAGATTTCCAGGAATAGCTATTTCTGTTGAAAAAGATTCACAAGGACCTCCGGGTGGATATCCTGTAAATATTGAAATCTATGGAGATGATTATGAAAAATTAATCGAAACTGCAATTTCAATGAAAAACTATCTTAATAAAGAAAATATTGAGGGAATTGAGCAACTTAAAATTGACGTAAGTAGAAGTAAACCTGGTTTAGAATTTATAGTCGATAGGGAAAAGGCTGGTGAATTAGGGATTCCTACTGGACTTGTTGGACAGACAATTAGAAATTCTATAATTGGTTCTAAAGCTGGAGTTTATAAATTAAAAGGCGAAGATTATCAGATCAATGTAAGGCTAGACGAAGAGTATAAAAATAATATCAACACTATCATTAATCAAAACATAATATTTAGAGATCAAGCCACTGGAAAAACAAAAGAGGTTCCAATTGCTTCAGTTGTAAACGAAAGAAACATAACCTCTTTTAGTGCAATTAAACATATAAATCTTCAAAGAGTTGTAACACTCTATTCTTCAATATTAGCTGGTTCAAATGCAAATGAAATAGTAAATACTGCTGAAATTTCTCTCTCTGGTTTTGAAACTCCTAAAGGTGTAGATTTTAAATTTACAGGTGAAATTAAACAACAAGCTGAGAATCAATCATTTCTTTCTGGAGCTCTTTTAACTGGTATTGCATTAATTATTCTAATATTAGTTTTTCAGTTTAATTCAATCTCTAAGCCATTTATAGTTCTTGCTTCAATCATCCTAAGTTTTACAGGTGTATTTCTTGGAATAGTGATTTTTAATTTAACCTTTAGCATTTTAATGACAATGCTTGGAATAATTTCATTAACTGGAATTATAGTAAATAATGCAGTTGTTCTTATAGATTATACGCAATTGCTCTTTGACAGAAAAAAAATAGACTTAAACCTTTCAAAAGAAGATATAATAGACAAAAATATTGCACTAGATCTTGTTAAAACTGCTGGAAAAGCTAGGCTTAAACCAGTTCTTTTAACTGCAATCACAACAATATTTGGATTAATACCTCTAGCTGTAGGATTAAATATTGATTTCTTTACTCTTTTTGCTGATTGGAATGCTAACATTTATATAGGAGGTGATAATGTTATTTTTTGGGGACCTCTTGCATGGACAGTTATTTTTGGAATTACATTTGCAACATTCTTGACATTAATAATTGTGCCTTCTATGTACTACATAATACATCTTGGTAGAATCAAACTAAAAAATATCTAGTTATATTTACAAATTAATAAGATGAACAGAACTAATAATTGCGGAGAATTATCAAAAGCTAATTTAAATCAAACTGTCAAGCTATCTGGTTGGGTGAATAAAATACGAGAAAAAGGTTTTATAATTTGGATTGATTTAAGGGATAGATATGGTGTTACCCAATTAGTATTTGATAAAGAGAGGTCAACTGAAAAAGTTTTTTCTGCTGCATCAGAGCTTGGAAGAGAATATGTTGTTGAGGTTGAAGGTAGTGTTATAGAAAGAAAGAATGCCAATGAAAAAATTAAATCTGGAGAAATAGAAATTCTTGTTTCCAGTTTAAACATTCTAAACAAATCTCTTACACCGCCTTTTACAATTGAGAACGAATCAGATGGAGGTGAGGAGTTAAGAATGAAGTATAGATATCTTGATATAAGAAGAGAGCCAGTAAAAGAAAATTTGATCTTTAGGCATGAATTATCTCTTGAAGTAAGAAATTACCTGTCTGAAAATAGTTTTATTGATGTCGAAACACCATACTTAATTAAGTCAACTCCTGAAGGGGCTAGAGACTTTATCGTTCCTAGTAGGTTAAATCCAGATCATTATTACGCTTTACCTCAATCACCTCAAATTTTCAAACAATTATTAATGGTTGGTGGAATTGATAAATACTATCAAATTGTAAAATGTTTTAGAGATGAAGATTTAAGAGCAGATAGACAACCTGAATTTACTCAAATTGACTGCGAAATGTCTTTTATTAATCAAGAAGATATTTTTCAACAGTTTGAAGGCTTATTGTCAAGATTGTTTTCAAGATTTTTAAATAAGACTGATATCAGTTTTGAAAGAATGACATATGAATTTGCTATTGAAAATTATGGTATTGATAAACCTGATCTAAGATATGGTCTAAAGATTAACGAAATATCTAATGAAGTAAAAGGTAAAGGGTTTCAAATTTTTGATAATAATGATTTCACATCTTGTATTATAATTGATGATAAGTCTGAAATAACTAGAAAAGAAATAGATAGCATAACCGATTGGGTTAAAAGACCCCAGATTGGAGCTACAGGTCTTTTATGGATTAAACATAACATTGACTCTTCTATAAAATCGTCTTTTGATAAATTTTTTAGTGAAGAAGATTTAAAACATATATTAGATAAAGTATCCTCAAAGCCAGGGGATATAATATTTATTATGTCAGGTGATAAAAAAAATACTCTTGAACAAATGGGATCTTTAAGAGTTGAACTTGCAAAAAGATTTGATCTTATTGATTATACTAAAATGTGTCCACTTTGGGTAACAGATTTTCCACTTTTTGAATGGGATGAAGAAGAAAAAAGATTCTTTTCAATGCATCATCCTTTCACTTCTCCTAAACCAGATTTTATTGATTTACTTGAATCAAATCCTGAAAAGGTTATTGCTAATGCATATGATTTAGTTCTTAATGGAAATGAAATAGGTGGTGGGTCAATAAGGATTCACGATTTTGACACTCAAATGAAGGTGTTTGAATTACTTGGTATGGATAAAGAAGAGTATACAAGTCAATTTGGGTTTTTAATTGAAGCTCTTAAATATGGAGCTCCTCCTCATGGTGGTATTGCTTTTGGTCTTGACAGACTTGCTGCTGTTTTAAAAGGAAAAGATGTAATAAGAGATTTTATTGCCTTTCCAAAAAACAATAGCGGAAAAGACCTTATGATCGATGCCCCATCAAAATTAACTAAAGAACAATTAAGGGATTTATCTAATTAATCTATTTGAAAATTTTTACTAAAATATTATCATATTTAGTTTTTATAGGAGTCTTTTTTGGAATTTTCTCAAAGGAAATAATTGATGATAGAATTGGTGATATAATTATAGGTGTTTCTGTCTTATTGGGAACATTAGTTTTTATGCCACTGTTTTTAGCTCAAACATGGAAAGGTAAAAAATTAGAGGACTATACACTAAGTGATGAAAATCTAAAGAAAATGAGAAAAAAATCTAGAAATACTAACCTCTGATTTTCTTGAAAAAACTGTCTAACAGTTCTTTAGATTCTTTTTCCATATAACCACTAATAATATTTATTTTCCTATCTGTCTCTATCGAGTGTCTTGAAAACCCTCTTTTTTTATCTGAGGTTGCATAAACAACTGTATTGATCTTTGACCAATAAATTGCTCCATAACACATTATACAAGGCTCTAGTGTAGTGTAAAGTATACAATTACCAAGATTTTTACTATTTAAGGAGTTTTGTGCAGATGTAATAGCTATCAATTCCGCATGAGCTGTTGAGTCATTTAAAAGTTCAACCATGTTGGATGATCTAGAGATTATATCATTGTTATTTACTATTACACATCCAACAGGCACCTCATTTTTAAAGAAAGCATACTCAGCTTCCTCAAATGCTTTCTTCATGAAATAACTATGATCTTTCTCCATTTTGCTAAATTACAAAATAGCTGCATTTCAAATACGGAATATATATCTTCGTATATTGAAATAAATTTTTTCAAAAAAATTTAATGGAAGGTTCCAAAAAGCTTTTTCTTCTTGATGCATATGCTTTGATTTACAGAGGATATTATGCATTTATTAAAAATCCTAGAATTAACTCTAAGGGTACAGATACCTCCGCAATATTAGGATTTATGAATTCATTATTGGAGATTATACGAACTCAAAAACCGGATTATCTTGCCGTTGCATTTGATAAAGGTGGTTCAATTACTCGATCTGAAATGTTTACTGAATATAAAAGTAACAGGGATAAGACCCCTGAGCCAATAATTCTTGCAATCCCATATATTAAAGATATCCTAAATGCAATGAAGATTCCAATTTTAGAAAAAGAGGGATATGAAGCAGATGATGTAATTGGAACAGTCGCTAAAGATGCTGAAGACAAAAACTTTAAGGTTTATATGGTAACTCCCGATAAAGATTTTGCTCAATTAGTTTCAGAAAATATCTATTTATGTAAGCCTGCTAGAATGGGTAATAGTATGGAAATATGGGGTGTTGATGAAGTTAAAGATAAATTTGAGATTGATAACCCTGAGCAAGTTATTGATTACCTAGGGATGATGGGAGACTCTGTTGATAATATTCCCGGTCTTCCGGGAGTTGGTGATAAAACTGCTAAAAAATTTATCAAACAATACGGTAGTTTGGAAAATTTACTTCAAAATGCACACGAAATTACTGGGAAACTTGGAGAAAAAATTTCTAATAATAAAGATTTGGGAGTTTTATCAAAAAAATTAGCAAGAATAATTCTTGATGTTCCAATTGATTATAATCTTAATGATTTTGAATTATCAAAACCTGATAATGTAGCTGTTTTAGAAGTTTTTGATGAACTTGAATTTAGAAGAATAAAAGAAACTTTTTTTAAAATTTTTGGACTTGACCAGTCTAATAAAAATGATTCTAAAAAAGAGTATATTCAAGGTGATCTTTTTGGAGATACTGTTGTCGGTGACGCTAGGTTAAATTTAACTAAATCAAAATCATTTTATCAAAGAATTGATTCTAGTGCTGAGTTAAAATACTTCACAGAGAAATTACTAAAACAAAAAATAGTTGCTTTTGACACAGAAACTGAGGGACTAAATTCCTTAGAAACAGAAATTGTTGGCATATCATTCTCATGGGAAAGCAACAAAGGCTTCTATCTCCCAATTAAAAAAGACAAGACAATTCAGCTAGAATATTTTAATATCCTAAGACCTTTTTTCAATAATAAAGAGATTATTAAAGTTGGGCATAATATAAAGTTTGATATTAAAGTTTTATTTAAATATGATGTAGTGGTGTCTGAACCTATATATGATACAATGGTAGCTCATTATTTAATAAATCCTGATATGAGACATAATTTAGATACTCTTTCAGAATCTTATCTAAATTATTCTCCTATTTCCATTGAATCTCTAATTGGTAAAAAAGGTAAGAATCAAAAATCCATGAGAGATATACCGATAGATGAAGTAACTAATTATGCTTCAGAAGATGCAGATTTATCACTTCAATTAAAATATATTTTTGATAAAGAACTAGAATCAAATGGAGTAAAAGATATTTTCCTTGAAATTGAAACTCCTATCATAAACGTTCTATCTGATATGGAGAAAGAGGGTATTAATATAGACTCTGCATATTTAAACCAACTAGAGAAAGAATTTGAAAAGGATCTAAACAAACTTAAAAAAGATATTTATAATCAGTCAGGCGAAGAATTTAACCTTAATTCACCTAAACAACTTGGTGATATATTATTTGATAAACTAAAACTGGTGTCAAAGCCCAAAAAAACTAAGACTGGTCAATACTCTACTTCAGAAGAGGTTTTATCTAGTTTGGCTGATGATCATGAAATTATAAGAAGTATTTTGGAATGGAGATCATTAGATAAGCTTCAAAACACATATGTAAAATCTTTACCAAATGAAGTAAGTGTTAGAACAAATAAAATACATACAAAATTTAATCAAACTGTAACAACAACTGGTCG
>ERZ807291.302-NODE-302-length-82465-cov-158.883570_pt1 | contig 82465 bp, 80 predicted proteins | sample MGYA00521257_ERZ807291 | MGnify/ENA primary metagenome ERZ807291 (study PRJEB31413, sample SAMN03169783) | marine metagenome | biome: Marine; feature: Water; material: Subsurface seawater | place: North Sea | collected 2011-04-28 | depth 1 m m ... | reverse complement strand
CCGGGTGTCTCTTGGTAGGGGCACTATTTTTGACCTGCAAGGGTTTCAAGAGGCAATGTGCGATTAGGTATATTTTAGGTATACATACTGGGATAGATCATTTATACTGATGCTATGCTTTGGAGTGCATCAGCCGGAAAGCCTTTTATTTAAAGGCTCTCAGTCGGTAGAGCAGCTCATTCGTAATGAGAAGGTCGGGGGTTCGATTCCTCTTTCCGGCACCAATAGCCCCTGAATACGCTCCTCTTAGCTGTTACTTGAGGGGCTTCATGTGTGCCTCGCTTATACACCGTGCGCCCCATGGGTCCCTCGGTTCCAAGCTGCGCCATCCAAGTGTCTTGGTTGGGCCACCCGGGCACCCGTCCCTGACTAGGTCGAAAACCAAATACATTGTTCCAACCTGCCGGATTACGCAGACTTCCCATAAAGTCGGACCCATCTGCGACTGGTAGTAACCGCAAGGCCAAGGCAACAGCGGCGCCGCCACTACTACCGCCTGCCGAGAGAGTGGCATCGTAGGCGTTACGGGTGACCCCAAACACGTCATTAAATGTGTGCGATCCCAGCCCGAATTCAGGCGTATTGGTTTTGCCAACGACGATGCAACCTGCCTGTTTCATGCGCTCCACCATCAAGCTATCGGTAGCCGGAATAGAATCTCGAAGCAGCGGCGACCCGTGGGTGGTGACGATGCCTGCCGTCGCACTTAGATCTTTAATCGCCTGCGGCATCCCGTGCATCCAGCCCATGGAAATGCCGTGAGCCAACTGGGAATCTCGCTCGTCTGCCTGCGCCAACAGCAGGTCGGCATCCTGCAGAGAAACGATTGCGTTGTAGTGCGGGTTGAGCACTGCAATGCGGTCAAGCGTAGCGCTCATCACCTCACGGCAAGACACGTGCTTTTCATGAATAGCGAGAGACAAAGCACTCGCGTCCATGTCAAGGATGCGTGTGTCGCTGGGAGGTATCGATTTCATTTGAGTCTTTGATTTCCAAAAGAAAGAGACGTTATCGCTAACGGGACGACTTGGCAACTCGATCAATGCGCTGGTGTGGCGCTATGGCATTTCTCCGAAATATGCAGACAAGCCCGCCCGTTGTAATTAGTTAACTTACTGGCCTGCACTATCGCCCTGCCCGCGTCCTAGCAACCGCGAAGGCTCTGTGCGCTGACGGAGCCATCCCAGAAGGTCACCAATAACCTCGGCGTGCTCAGGTTCGTTAAAAATCTCGTGATAAAGCCCTGCGTATGTTTTTAGCGTTTTGTCTGCGCTGGACACACTCTCCACAAACCAGCTAGCGCCTTTGGGGTCTACCAATCGGTCTGCCGTCCCTTGCATCACCAGCAAGGGCAACTGCATGTCTTGAAGTCGCGGGCCCAAGCCATTAATGGACCGCAAGAGCTCTGCCGCCAAACGGGCCGGGGTCTTCTTGTGAAATACCAACGGGTCGTTTGAATAGGCAGCGACGACGACGGGGTCACGCGAGACAAGTTCTGGCCTAACAGGTAACACGCCCACCTGCGGTGCGACAACAGACAAGATTTTTCCTATCGCGATAGTCAGCGCTGACACGCCCTCCCCCACATAGACCGCAGGTGCCGACAGCACCAGACCGCTAAGGCCTTCGGCATGCTCTAGGGCGTGCAAGCTAGCGATTAGGCCGCCCATACTGTGACCTAAGAGAAAGGTGGGTACACCGGAGTGGCGCGGCACAACCTGTTGGCGAAACTGCCATAAGGGCTCAGTCAAGTCCTCAAACGTATGAATCACCTCACGCGCGCCCTGCGATTGACCGTGCCCCATATGGTCTAGCGCGTAGACCGCGTAGCCTTCAGGGACCAAGCGGTGAACGACATTCGTGTACCGGCCCGAGTGCTCACCCAGCCCATGCACGAGTAAGACCACCCCTTTGGGCGCGCCATCGGGCAGCCACGATTGCCAAAAAATGTCGACTCCGCGTGGCCCAGAGAAAGTACCTGCTACGTGCGCCATTACAAATCCTATTTACGGTGAGTTGGTCAGTAAAAGCCGCCGCCGGCTACGAGGTTTGCAACGCCAAAAAACGCTTTAATGCGGCGCTGGTTGTCAGTGGGTCTTCCTCATGCGGGACGTGGCCCAATGCATCAAAAATAACAAGTCTGCTGTTAACAAGGTCCGCATGGAAGCGGTCTGCTATTTCCGGGGGAACCAGTCGATCTTGGGCACCCCACATAATCAGGGTTGGTACGTTGATTTCTGATACGCGCGTTGAAAACGCATCCAGGCGGGCTCGGCGCATTCTCAACGCCAACGCCTCCCGGTTGCCTGCGCGCGTGATGAGGTCGAAGTAACGATCTACCAGCGCTGGCGTAACCAAGCTTGGGTTGGCGTATACGTTCTTGACGCTACTTTCTACCACCGCGCGCGGCAAGACGTTTTTCATCAGCTGATTCAGTATGGGCGTGTTCGCAATTCTGAGGCCAATCGGGACGGACTTAGGTTGGAACGGGTAACCAACCGCATCGATCAGTACAAGCCGCTCGACGCGTGCTGGGTGCAACAGCGCCGCAACCCACGACACATGACCGCCCAATGAGTTACCCACCAGCACACACTTATACACGTGCAGGCTATCCAAAAACGCGATGAGCGTCTGCACATAGCTTTCAACGGAGTAATCGCCGCTGGGTGAAGGCCCCGTCAGCCCGAAGGCGGGTAGGTCGAAGCGAATCACCCGCCGTTCGCCGCTAAGCGCGCTGGCCCAGCCATCCCAGGTGTGCAAAGAGGCGCTTGTGCCATGCAGTAAGACGATGGGGAGTCCATCCTCACGGGGGCCCTCATCTCTAAAATGCAGCGGCACACCCAAGACATCAATAAACTGCGAAGGCGGCGGTGCCCAACGCACGCTAAGATCGGCCACGCTACGGTCTGCCACGCGGTTTAGCAACAGGTAGGCACCCGCTCCCGCAGACAAGAGTAACAGCAGTAACAGCAGCAGCAGAAGAAGCGACAGCAGAAGCGACAACGACACGACTCCCCGACGACAACAACAAAACGGCTGCGGGCGACGCCCGACGTGTAAAGGACAACGCCGGCAGTTTAGGAACAGACGCTATACGATGAGATATTACACCGCGACCTCGGGAGCCTAGGCCAGTCTGTTTCTTGGACCTAAGTGATTGCGCGTACCCGCTTAATGGCTAAACTGGTGACCCACTCAACGCGGGAGCGCGCCCTTGACCGACAACACCCTTCCTATCATCTGGGTAGATGCCATTTTGATCTTCACTCTCTGCGAGTGGCTTTACCTGGGCTTACGAAGCACCCGAGCACATAAGGGCTTGGGGTTTGCCGACATCAGCTGCGGACTGCTCCCGGGGTTCCTATTGATGCTCGCGCTTCGGTTTGCGTCACCCCCTGATTTACCGCTAGAAGTATTTTTGTGTCTTGCGCTAGCGGGAGTGGCACATGCGCTAGATTTTTACCGTCGATACAGATAAGCCGCATGCTTAACCGGAGCAGCGCAGGGGCGCATTAGCCACCCACGTGAGGCCGATGGGTCTTGCGCCCCAACAGTCGTAAGCGCGAGCGGAATTCGCCTCTATCGACATAACAGCCACGAAAGTGCCGAATACCCGTCGATGGATCAAAGGAATCGCGTCCATGCAGGATGCGCCGATTATCAAAGACCACCATCTGACCCGCCTCTAGTTTGATTGCCAGACGGTACATTGGATCGCGGGTTTTGGCCATGTAGGCGCGGTAGGCGCGGTAATAGGCCGGCATGATGTCGACTGGCATCTCAAAAACGCCTGCAATGTGTGCGTTGTATCGAATCTCGATGACTTCGCCTTTTGAGTCCAAGGTAATAACCGGTCTATGAATTCGGATATCAGCGGTATCGTCATGAAACCGGAAGGGAATGGCGACTTCGCACAGCAGACGAAACGCGTCGGGGTCTTCTGTGCGCAGATCGGCCGCCATGGCGAAACCATCCGCAAATAGCGACCCGCCGCCGGTCGCCTCATTGGCTAGGCAATGCAAGAACTGATAACCAGGGGGTACTTCTTGGTTGGGCAAGTCTGTATGTAGCGGAAGGGCTATTGACGTGTAAGCAAGGTTGTTGGGATCAGGTTTATTGAGTACCTCAAAGGTCGTGCCGAAGTTAGTGGTACGCAAAAACCCTATCCGTTTGGCAATCTCTACGCCAGCGTCGCCGTCACCTGCGAGGCCATTGATCATCGCAATGCCATGTGCGGCGGTGTCTTGCATCCATTTGTTTAACGCCGCATCATCCACCAAGACGGCCGCCGCCGGGTGACAAGCAATGGATACAACCGCTTGACCTGTGCGCCAAAGCTGCGCCGGAATGTCGCCTAAGTCCACCTCGGCCCCGCTTAGACGGGTTGTCGCGATCAAAGCCACCGGCATGCGGCTGTTATGGCCGTCGGCGTAGGCCAGCAGCGCAGTGTCGCCCTCGAGCTGGGCGGAGACCAGCAGGGGGGTGTCATCAACTGCCAGCAAATCAAGCAAGCGCTCATGTGTGTCTGGATGCAGACCGGATGGGCAATTGTCGCGCAGCCAAATTGACGGAACGCGCGTGGTCGAAGCGTCTGCCCAAGTGACGATCAGCGCGTCTGTGCTGACCTGCAGGTTGTTTATTGTCATACGTATGGAGGCTCGTTGGATGTTGGGAAATCTAGTTATTCCGACAGTGGGCGGCGGCGTGTGGAGGTGGTTGCCATTGAGAAGCCAGAACGTCAGCAACGTCTAGACAGAACCCAAGCGCACGTTCACGGGCTTGGCATCAATCGGCGGTCAATTTCCACATGGCTCGCGCAAAACATCGCTAATGAATGTCGCTTTGCACTGTAAAAAATAGTCTTTTAAAACTACTAAATATGTATATATTATTTAAACAATAACGCCTAGGTATTATACAAGAGGGCGCGTTGACCTCTCCGCTGGTCACGGCTTAAGGGTGATACAGGCCACACACCGCGCCTGTTCATAGCGACCCATACAATATAGTTATGTTGTTTTTAATGACTATTTTTGCTAACTGAGCAGGCGGTGTTGTCTCTATTGCGATCACCCCCACCCCGGGGAAAGGCTGGTCGGCCACGCAGATGCCGCTCTAACGTACCCGATACAAATCTATTTAAAAGAAAGTGATCGTCGCATGACCCACCGCCCGCTCCCCTTGTTTGCCTTGCTTTTATCTTCATGTGCCTTGGTGCTCGTCGCCCTATCGGCGCAGGCCCATACGGGTGCGACCGGCGTTGTGAAAGACCGCATGGACCGATTCAAGGAGAGCAAGCAAACCCTTAAAGACCTCAAGGGGGCATTGGCGAACGCGGATGTCGAACGTATTGAATCGCTTTCGCAGCCGTTGATTGAGTGGTCGCAAGTGCTACCGAGCTATTTCCCTGCAGGCTCAAACGAGTCGCCAAGCGAGGCGCGTGATGCTATCTGGGAAGACTGGAAAGACTTTGAAGCCAAATCTGCGGGCTTCGAGCAAGCGGCCCGCAATCTGAATCAGGCAGCTAAAGAGCGCCAACCAGTCGCAAACTTGCAAGTGCTCTACAGCGAATTAGGCGCTTCTTGTAAAGCATGCCACAAGGCTTATAAAGACTGATTCCCGATACGGCGCGGAGTCACACCCCTTGGCGGAAATCTCATATGACTCTAGAATTAATGATCATTTGAACAACAATAACCCGCCAGACTCTTCTGCAGACGAAAGGAAAAAATGAACACGGTAAAAGATTGCCTAGGCCAAAAACCCTCTCGGGTAGTTTCAGTCAGATCTACAGACACCATTCAAAAAGCGTTGGAGCTCATGAAGGTAAACCGCGTGCGTGCGGTACTGGTTGTCGATGACGATAAGTTGGCGGGTATCGTGTCACAGGGCGACTGCGCAATCCGTGCGCTTCTCCCTGGTAAGGACGCAGCCAGTACGTTGGTGACGGAGATCATGACAGCCGACCCGATGACGGTGAAACTCGGCGATCCAATGGAATACTGCATGGGTCTCATGGCAGACAAGGGATTTCGCCACCTACCCGTCATGGGCGGCACGGCGGTGGTCGGCGTCATATCTATTGGCGACGTGGTCAAAGACATGATGGGCAAACTCAGCGAGCACGTCTCGTTCTTAGAGACCTACATCAAAGGCCACAGCGCTTAATTGTGGGCCGCGCCGCAGGGCGCATCAGCATCAAGTGCGGGTATTGCGCCCAGACTGGCTGTGGTCCTCTGGTCCTCTGGTCATTGACAAGGCTAATTCCTAGGGGCTCAAACGCCCCCTAGCTACCGCTTGCTGACGCGGGTTTCACCGTTGCCGCGCAACACGTAGACCAACTCTCCCGCAGCAAAGGGCACGTCCGCATCTTGCGTGACGGCCAACAACTCACCGCCCTCAAGGCGCACGATGATTTGCAACCCCTCTTTACGCTGGAAGGCTTTCTGCGCTTTTGTACCGGCTAAAGAACCCAGCACACCGCCTAAGACAGCGCCAGCTTGGCTATTGCGACCACCCCTATCGCCAGCACCAGAGCCGACGATAGCGCCAATCAACCCCCCTGCGACTTGTCCACCGCCGGTTTCATTGTCTTCAGGAGCAATCACAACAGCTGACACCGATTGAACAACCGCTTCCACCACAGTTAACGGTTGGCGCGACTGCTTTGCTGAGTACTCACGCCCAGAGCTTGAGCCCGTTGCGCACCCTGCAAGCACCAGTGCCGCACCAAAGAGGCACAGCACGGAGAGGTTGCGAGAAAAAAATGTGTGTGTATGCATGTGTTTCTTCCAAAAATTACCGGCTACTGTGGACTGCTGCTGCTAACTTTATCACCGCATCGTAGGCGTTATTCCCATTGGTTGACGGCATACCAGCCTAACAGGTAGCGGTGGCCGACAACACCTCTAGCACTAACAGTTTGCACTCCGACGCTTCCTCATCGATACACGGCTCTGTTCGCCATTCGTGCACGCGCACAGCGTTTGAGTGACACAGCGCTAAGATGGTTTGATCAAAACGCATCTCAGCCCAAAAGGTATCACGCACGGTAAAAACCACAAAGCCGCCTACGCGCGTGACCCGCACCAACTCGTGGAGTGCTTCCGGCTTAACGTGCGATGCCGTAAACGTACCCACACATGTGGTCAAGTCATACGCACCATCTGCCATCGCCAGCGGCTGATTCATATCCGCTTGATAGAGGTTTTGGTAAATCTGCTTTTTCCTCGCCTGCGCGAGCATACCGTCAGAAAAATCTAAACCGTCCAAGGTCTTAAAACCGTTTTCGTAAAGCAACTGCCCAACCAAGCCCGTGCCGCAACCGGCATCAAGTATGCGCACACTCGCATCACCCGCATACCGTTGCACCTGTCGCATCGCATGTTGAGGCGCAAAGTAACCCCAGGCTTGGGTTAAGTCGTGATCATACTTTTCCGCCCAGTCGCCATAGGCATCCATTAGGGCTTCGGTGGTGCTTGCGGTTAGGACGTGATCGAGAATATTGCTTCTGGGCTTCATAACTTCGTTTTATATTTAAAAGTCTGAAACAGCTCCCTGAGTCAGGGAGCTTACAAACGTGATCGAGCGTGTCGATAGATCAACACCCCTTGTAATCACGCGACAAACAGTCGCGTGCAAATTTTTGAGCCTCTTCGATCTGTCGCGGCGTCATTTCTTCGGCTAACGCATCTCTTTCCTGGGCCGCGTTAACCGCCCCGTTCACTGCGGCCAAGTTGAACCACGCATGGGCTTGTACGTGATCTTTCAAAACACTTTTTCCCTTGTGATAGTACCTTGCAAGGTTATGCTGCGCTTCTCCGAGACCTTGCTCCGCTGCCAGCCGGTACCATTTAAGCGCTTGATAATAATCTTGAGGCACGCCATAACCTTGGTGGTACATCATGCCGATATTGTTCTGAGCATATGCGTCGCCTTGCTGTGCGCTAACCAAGTACCACTTAGCCGCTTGAGCGTAATCTTGGCGCACACCCTGACCGTAAAAATACATCAAGCCGATGTTGTATTGCGCGTCTGAGCTGCCTTGCTCTGCAAAAAACATCCACCTAGAAAAGGCAGTCCGGTAGTCCTTTGCGCCATAGGCGGCACTTGCATCATCAAAACCACCCGCAAATACACCCGTGTTCATGCCAATCGCCAGCGCGATGATTACCGATCGAAGTTGCATGCGTCCCTCTCCCCTTTTTTCCGCTGATTCGAACATCATACAAAAGAGGCCCCCGTATCAAAAGAACTTGTTTAGATGACGGGGTAACTCAGTCTGTCTCACGTTCTTTGCGGATGGCATTGGTCTGCCGTTGAATCGTCCACCTACGCACCTTGCTAAGATGAAGTATGAATCGCTTCGTACGCGATGACGAACAAAACGATCTTTAGGAAATAGGACATGTCATACCAAGCCGCTCTAGCCGCTGACCTCGCGAACCACTCGCTAAGCTTTTTGATCGGCGCCGCATTGATTTTTCTCATCTCGCTAATCATCAGCAAGAAGCGAGTCGCGGAAGCGGTAACGGCTCTCAGCGCTCAAAAGGACGTGCAGTTCAAAGAAACGATCCATTCCTTAATGGAATCTCAGGATTTTTCGTGGGTTCGGAAAAAGGTTTTGTTAAAGAAAGCCGGAGTGGAATTAAGCGGGGAGTCGCATGAGGCCTCCGCAGCATTGGCAGAAGATTATTTGCTAAGGGCCTCCGCCTTGCACGAGGTTGAAGACGAGCAAGACTTGGACACCATCGCCGGCTATTACAGCGATGAAGATAGCGCTTTACACAATCGGTACATTGCTTACTTTTGGCAGTATGCGTCCTATAAGTTCGCAACGACACCATCGCTGAAAGATAAGTTTCATAAAAACTTAGAAAAGTCAGCCGCCCAGTTAGAGGCCAAATATATGAACTGGATCTCCAGCCAAGTCGACACACACCACCCTAAGTCGGCAACCATCGTGTTGCCGAAGAAAATTATCTCCTACACAAAAGGCAATGGAATCAAATAAGCTCTCGGTGCGCTAGGTTGCGCAGGCACGGTTTTTTAAATCGGCAAAATTTTGGAATTAAAGATCGTTACCGCTTTGTCCACTGAGTGGTCCATGTCATCAATGATAACGACCAAGCCCTGAAAAACGAAGATCACCAGCAGTTGCACGCCTAGACCGGTGAGACCAGGCGCCGCCAACATCACCAAAACAAAATAGAGGTTGGCTATCAAGCGAAGCCAATCGTAAAACGCAGGGTGGTAGCACACCTGTGTTTTAGTTAAAAACAAAGACATGCTCTGGACCAACACGGCATGAAATGGCACGTCCATACTCGGGCGTGTCTTAATCACCTCTCGAATATCCGCCAAGAGTACATTCGTTTGGGTCTTCATCGCCTCGTATGACAGCTCCTCAACGAGGTAGGCATTTAGGGACGCTCGCCACGCGTCAAACCCTGGCTTAGGGCTGTTGGCAGCCGCCTCGGCTAGCAGCAAGTTACAGTCCGCTTCTATATTACTCAACGCATCCAAGGCACTCCGGTGTAACTCCGTGATCTCTATTTGTTTGCGCTTCACAATCCCAAACGTAATGGCCAACGCGATACCAAATACCGAACCGACCGCCGAGACCGCAATCATCAGTACCGGCCGATCAAAGAAGTTGTATAGATCCCAAGGGCTTATTTGACTCACTTCAACGAACAAAACGCGCAAGCCCAGATGCGCCGCCATCACTCCAAACACCAAACTAAACACCGATGCGCCAAACACCTCACTAATGAGGTTGCTGACCCGCATCAACTTCACAACCCGCAACAAGCGCAGCAGCCGTAACAGGACAAGCGACTCCAAGTGAGCGCCTGGAATAAGGTTCAAAAATACCAAGATAACGACAGCCGATGGCAAGATGGCCAAACCATCACAAACCAAAAAAATCACTGCCCGCCAGTCACGCAAGCGCGTGACCGTGAGGCGTAGCAGGAAGTCGATGGTGAAGATAACGAAAATAACCAGTTCCACAATAAACAGCTGCACGCTATTCATCGGGAAAAGCCCTGGATACTCATCCACCAAAAACAGAAAGAAAATGGATGCCACGATGGTGGCCGAGATAAGCACCATATAGCGTTGGCCCAACGCCGTATTGGGTTGCGCGAGCTCGCGCTCTAAATCGCGAAAGTGACGCCACTTTGAACGAAATGAGAGTATTTCTGGCAGGTTGACTGACATTGATGGCTAACGATAGATAGGAACTTACACACTAAATGGTGCAACTCCACCTAACAAGTAGCCATTTGTATTACTTTAATAAATAATTAAAGAGAGCGCATGCGTTTGTAGATTACCAATTAGCCCCTAACGGGCGCGACGCTGGGTTGCTTTTCTTGCATCGTCCGCCGTACGCCGTTTGTCCACTAGGTCCTTTATGTCCCGGTAAACGCTACTTCGCCCACGGCCCTCTCTTATCTGCGCGCGCTTGGAGGTGACCACCACCCCTGAAGCGGTTGTCACCTGCATTGGCTGCACCAACTCTCCCGTGTCGGCGGAGGTGATTTCGAAACGCGGCCCCCCACGCTTTTTTAGCCAGCGGTCCGACCATTGGGCTAGGAATATCACCATAGGAAACAAGTCGTGGCCCTTCGCTGTCAGCCTGTACTCCACCGCACGACCGTCACCATCCACGGGCACCCGCGTCAAGATATCTGCGGCGACTAGCTCGGACAGCCGCGCAGTCAGCACGTTCGAGGCGACGCCCAGTTGCTCGGCGAAGTCATCAAAGCGTCTCATGCCGTTGAAGGCATTGCGGATGATGACAAATTTCCATTTATCCGCCAACTGCTCCGCAGCCTGCGCAATCGGACAGTCCATGTCAGCAAACGAGATACGTGTCATCGTGTTTTCTATGTTCCGGTTTTTAGACTCAATAAGTGCATTGTAAGTATTTAGAAGGCAGTTTTATATTACTTGCATTAAACAATCTATTTGTGTAAATTGATAAGCATCAAAGGGAACCGACGCAAATAGCAAGGAGATACACATGACAGTCATTTCACGTCGCATAGCAACGCCACTAACAGGCAAAACAGCCCTAACCATTTCACGGGCGAAGTCATTAGCAGAGATCATGGAGCGTGCAGGTGGGCGCGCACGGGTTCGCAAAGTGATCTTTGGCGATGGTACCGGCGATATTCATCTTTACGGCAGCTTCACTGATTTCACCATTGGAACAAAAGCCGTGACGGCGATGGGCAAAGACCCTGCAATGGCCGCATGGCACGCCGAACGAGAAGCCGATCCAGCAGCCCACCTGAAAGGGCCGGAGATGTACCGATGCGCTTTCGGTGAGCCATCCCAGAAACCGGTGATTCTTCAGCGCACCTACCGCATCGCGCGTCATAACGTGCCAGGCGCTTTGGCGTTAATGCCAGAGCTGCAGGGCATTGTGGGCGACACCCCTTTAATGGCGGTTCTACCAACCGTGGCCAGCGCAATGGATGAGATGCTTATCGCCTACTACTTTGATTCGGTAGAGCACTTTGGCTCCCAGCTTGATGACGTGGCCATGTCGCCCGCATTCCAGCAACTGGTTACGAAGGCCAGTAGCTATGGTGAATTGACAACGTCGCGTTTACTCGTAGCAATTGATTAACATCAAAGGAGAAGAAATGAGTTACGTAACAATCAGCAAGTGGAAAAATGACCCCGACTTCGATAGGGACGTCGCAATAGACATTGTTCAACAGAAGTATGTTTCCGCGATTTTGGCGCTTGGGGCAGAGCGTGTTTACTTTGTTGAGCTCCCTGATAACGAGGTGCGCTCTATTACCGTCTACCCAACACAAGCCATTGCTGCAGCTGCGGCAGAGAAACAGGCCGCTGTACGAACGCAAGGCGAGAAAGAACTAAGAACCCAACTGGTGGGGGTCGAGCACGGCGAGGTTTTCGCCAGTGGCCAAGCTTAGATCGCCACACCTAACCACCGGGGCCTAGGTCTAGGCCAAGAGCCCCGGTTTTGTCATGATCACTAAGGCACCGCAGAATGATAGACGTTACAACAGACTACTTTTCTACCGAGGCGGAGGCACTCGATGAGATTGCCGCCATGGGGTGGAACCCCTTGGTGCGCGACATCGTTCTTACCGAGGATGAGCCCTTGCATTGGCATGACTTTGAGTCTGTCATATTCATTGTCAGTGGCAGCATTCGCTTTGCCGACGCGCATGGTGCGGTGACCGAAGTTCAGGCCGGTAGCCGGTTCAGAGGCCTTCCAAACCTCTTACACCGCGAACTCGCGGGTTCGAATTACCGCGTGGTGTTTGGATTCAAAAATAAACGTTCTGAATTCACGATGCCGATAAATAAAGACCCCGCCCTGCTGGGCACCTAAAAGGCCTTGCCCCGCGCAGTGACTGGCCATAAGGTCTCGACCTTACCATTTCTTACGCCAACGTACCAGTCATGCAGATTGCAGGTTGGGTCGCAATGACCTGGCACCAGCTTTAGCTTGTCACCAATAGTCAGCACGTTATCCGGGTCGGCAATTACCCCGTGCTCGTCGGAGCATTTGAGGTAACGGACATCATCACGACCAAAAATAATTGGTAACCCACTATCCACCGACTGCACCTTCAACCCAGCATCACAAACCGCCATATCTGTTTTGGCATGGCTCATAACCGAGGTCAGAATAAACAGGGCGTTCTCCCACTCTCCCTGATCAAGCCGGTTACCGTCATGATCCAAAATACGCCCATAGTCCGCATCCATGAAGGCATAAGACCCGCATTGCAGCTCGTTGTAGAGGCCAGAGTTTCCCTCGAAATAATATGACCCTGTGCCGCCGCCACCAACCGTCTCACAGTAAAGATTGACCGCCTGCAATTCGCGAACAGCCTCTGACACCATGGCCAACACGGAATCGATTTGCGCTTTACGCTCGCCGTAGTCTTCAAGATGTTGCATGGCACCCTGATAGGCCTGAATGCCCGAAAATTTAAGCCCCTCTGCGGCATCAATGGCTTTGGCAATCTTGACCACATCGGCAATGGTGCTCACGCCACACCGCCCTGCGCCGCAATCAATTTCAACCAGGCATTCAATCTGCGTGTCATGCTTTACGGCGGCCGTCGATAGCTCGGCAACATTAGCCAAATCATCCACGCAACAAATAGTTCGGGCGCCTAACTTTGGCAAACGAGCCATTCGGTCGATCTTCAGGGGGTCTCGCACTTGGTTAGAGATCAACACATCTCTAACGCCGCCTCTCACAAACGCTTCGGCCTCGCTAACCTTCTGACAGGCAACACCACAACTGCCACCAAGCCGTTCTTGCAAGAGCGCCACATCCACTGACTTATGCATCTTTCCATGGATGCGATGACGTATGCCCATCTCCGCTACGATACGGCCCATTTTGGTGATGTTGCGCTCCAGCGCATTCAGGTCCAACACCAAGCACGGCGTTTGTATCTCCGCCTCATCCATTCCAATCGAAGCCGGAATGTCGTAACCAACTTCGAGGTCTTCAAGTCTTGACTGCATAGGTATCTTTGACTCCAGTGGTCTCGCCAAGGCGGGCCGTTCAGTTTGAGATGACAGGCTTCTCCGGACGCAAACCGACCTTTAAAGCTAACGCTCAGCGCTTATGGTGATCGGCTTGCATACGCTCGTGCACAGCCTGCATTCCCCGCGCGCTCATATCACTGACCTCTGCGGCGTGAGCCTGCAACAAGGCCACTACGTTTGCATCTGTTGACGTCTGAATCACGACCACCCCTGTCGCCGACATCTCAATGCGCGTGGCAATAACATCGGCGTGCTTAAATAACGCTGTTAGTGTTGGGCTCTGTATCACCACCTCCGGGTCGCGCCCGTTTTGGAAACGGGCCAGCATCAACACCACATGGCTCAGTAGCTTGCTGCGCAAGGCGGCATCGTCGGTTTCTGTGACCGTGCGAATACCGTCAGGCAAGTTATCGACCGTACGGCGCAGCGCCTTGTGTTGCGTAAACAAGGCCTTGAGGTCACTGACTTCCGTGGGCGTCGTGTCCTTGCCGTTGAGCCCCGGCATATTAACCTCATCATGCTCTCCCATGGCATGAGCATCTTTTTTCCCAGCCATGTGGGCCCTATGCATGCGGTCATGCATACTTTCCGCCCAGACGCCACCAACGGCTGTGACGAGAGAGAGGGCCAGTGCCATCAGAATAGACTTGCGCATAATTAACCCGATCAAGCGGCGTTTTTTTGTAAATGTGACAATGACGGCATTGTACGTATCAGCGCGTCACTAGGCTACAAAAGTCCGTACGCCACGATGGCATTTGAGCGCGCTGCCTGTGGGAATTGTTGGATTGACTATCAAGCCCACCCGCTTCGGGTCGATCTATAAAGTTGGTATTACGAGGGGTTTGCTTCACCATGCAATTGAAAGAGCGTTTTTCTATGGGTTATCGCGTCCTAACAGGCGCGATGCTTGCTTTAGTGTGGCTGCTGCATGGGGTAACGCATGCACAGACAGCCCCCAAACCGCCCGCCAGTTTTCCCGCCGCCTATCTAAGCGTCGGCCAAGGCAGTGTGTCCGAGCCCCTAATTAACGAGATCACGGGTAGTTACAGCTACTACAAGCGCATACGTGTAGACGGTGAAGAGGATCGCAGCTCCCAAATTGTTCTTGACATCGCCAGAGTCTCGAGCACGGTATTGTTTGCCCAACTGTCCGTGCCCTTCCGCAACGCGCTGATGTGCGAGTACCGAGGGGTGTTCGAATACAAAACCAACGGCGAATTCATTGCCATTGACGACATCAAGGACCCCAACAGTTGCGTCATGCAACTAAAGGTCAACAGCAACTCGCTTGTGCTGATCGATGAATCGATTGACCACAAGCGCTGCACGGTAAAAGCGCGGTGCTACCCCGACGGCTCGGTTGATCGCCTGTATTTTTCGCGGCACATCAAAGAAAAAGTTACCTCGCTTAGCAGCATTCTTGTTTCCGACGAATACAAGGCGGAAAAAGATCGTTTTCGCGCGCAGTTCAATCGCTAACTTAGCGCGCGGCAGCGGTGGTTACGCGCTTCAAACGGTGCGAAAATAGGGTACTCAAGCCCGTGCCAGACGCACCTAGCCCCCCTACCTTATCGCGCGCATGCACACCTCTGAACAACCTGTACTCCGCGACTTGGTTTTAGTCGGCGGCGGCCACAGCCATGTGGGCGTGCTTGGTATGTTGGCAATGCACCCAGAGCCCGGCGTTCGCGTAACGGTTATTTGCACCGATATCGATACGCCCTACTCTGGCATGTTGCCTGGCTATATTGCGGGCCACTACCCCTTCGAGGCGGTGCACATAGACCTTGCGCGTCTGTGCGTGCACGCGGGCGCACGGTTCTACCACAGCAAGGTGACGTACATTGACCGCGATAGCCAGCAAGTCATTTGCGATAACCGCCCGCCAGTGCCCTACGACTTGCTGTCCATTAACATCGGCTCCACCCCCCAGCTAGACCAGGTAACAGGCGCCAAGGCTTTGGCTGCGCCAGTAAAGCCCATTGCCAGTTTTAACCGGCGGTGGCTGTCCTTATTAGAAACAGTCACCCAGTGGGCGACCCAGCGCGGACGCATGACCATTGCCGTGGTTGGCGGTGGTGCGGGTGGTGTTGAGTTGCTGCTGGCCATGCAACACCGTCTACAAAAAGAGGTGACCGCTGCAGGGCGTAACCCAGCCGACTTACAGTTTGTGCTGCTCACAGCCGGGCGCACCATACTGCCCACACACAACGCCCACGTGCAGGCGCAGTTCATGCGCGTATTACGCCAGCGAAACGTAACCGTGCACCTCAACACCGAGGTGGTCGCCCTCTCCCACGGTTGCCTACACACCAAAGATGGCCGTACCTACGATGCAGACGAGACCATGTGGGTGACGCAAGCCGGTGGCCCCGCTTGGCTCAAAAACACCGGTCTCTCACTGGACAGCAATGGCTTTATTCAAGTCAACGACTGCCTGCAAACACTAAGCGATCCCGCTATTTTTGCAGCCGGCGATATCGCCGCCTTCACGCCGCAGCCGCTGGAGAAAGCAGGCGTGTTTGCGGTGCGCATGGCCAAGCCCCTCACCGAAAATTTGCGGCGAGCCTTCCAAGGCCGGGCTTTAAAGCCTTACCGCCCTCAGCGCACCTGGTTGGCCTTGATTTCAACAGGTGACACCTACGCCGTCGCCTCAAGAGGCCGTTGGCATTTTTCGGGCGCATGGGTCTGGCGATGGAAAGATGCCATTGACCGCCGCTTTATGCGCCGCTTCACCGACTTGCCGTCCATGGCGCCTACAACGGGCGGCGACGGGTGGACCAAGCTGCCACATTGGTTGCGCCCCGTGTCCGCTACGCGCACCCACGTGGCGCTAAACGCCGAAGAGTCATTGGAAGCCATTGCCGCACAAGCCATGCGCTGTGGCGGTTGCGGCGCTAAAGTAGGCGCCAACGTGTTATCGCGCGCCCTTAGCCACTTGCGTCCCCACCCCAACGACGATGTCCTTATTGGCCTGCAGTCGCCAGACGATGCCGCGGTGGTGCGTATCCCGCAGGGCAAGGCAATGGTGCACAGTGTGGACTTCTTTCGGGCGTTTATTGACGACCCCTACGTATTTGGCAAAGTTGCCGCCAACCACGCTTTAGGCGACATCTTTGCCATGGGGGCGACGCCGCACACCGCAACCGCCATCGCCACGGTGCCACCCGGGTTAGAGAAGAAGGTAGAGGCGCTACTCAGCGAGATGATGGGCGGCGCACTCGAGGTGCTCAACGCGGCGGGTTGTACCCTTGTGGGCGGGCATACGGGTGAGGGCAAGGAGCTGGCTTTGGGCTTCGCCATGAACGGTTTGGTCGATGCCGACATGGCCAACGTGATGCGCAAAGGCGGTATGCAAGTGGGCGATGCCATCGTCTTAACCAAAGCCATTGGCACGGGGACCTTGTTTGCGGCCCATGCCCAACTAGCGGCAAAAGGTGTGTGGGTGGATGCGGCCTTGCAGTCCATGCAGCGCTCTAACCAAGCAGGCGCTGCGGTGTTGCACGCGCACGGTGCCACGAGTTGTACCGACGTTACCGGCTTTGGCTTGCTTGGCCACTTGGTCGAAATGACCAAAGCGGCGGACAGGGGGGCGCAGATTCAACTGCAGGCCATCCCGCTTTTGTCGGGAGCGGTCGCCTGCGTGGAAGCGGGCATTTTTAGCTCACTGCAATCAGCCAATGTCCGTTTGCGCAGGGCCCTGCAAAACGCGGATGCCTTCGTCAGCGATGCGCGCTACCCCTTGTTGTTCGACCCGCAGACCGCAGGCGGCCTGCTAGCGTCCATACCCGCAGACCAAGCTGACGACTGTATTCACGCTTTGCACGCCGCGGGCTACGACGACAGCGCCATCATTGGCTACGTTACCGAGGCCCTCGGGGCAGACAACGTCTACGTGACACTGACACTGTAGGCTAGCCTCGGCGCCAATCGTGGTAGCGCCCAGCCCACTGCAATAAACGGGGCGACACATGGGCACGCTTCCACGCACCGGCGGCGTACTTGTTGGCCTCTGCGCGAGTGGGGTAGGTGTGTATGGTGGCCAAGATTTTATTGAGCCCCAACCCATGCTTCATCGCCAGCACGTACTCTGCAATCAGCTCACCCGCTTGGCCACCCACGATGGTGACACCCAAGATACGGTCACTGCCCTTGGCGGTCAAGACCTTCACAAATCCCATGGTCTCGCTGTCTGCGATGGCACGGTCTAAGTCGTCTAGCGGGTAGCGCGTCACCTCATGCGCCACCCCTTGCGCCGTCGCCTCTTGTTCATTGAGGCCAACCCGCGCCACCTCGGGGTCAACGAAGGTCACCCACGGTATAACGCGGTAGTCGGTTTTGAACATTTTCAAATCACCAAACAAGGCATTCACGGTGGCGTACCACGCCTGATGCGATGCGGTATGGGTAAATTGATACGGCCCCGCCACATCGCCGGCAGCATAAATGTTGGGGTAAATGGTTTGCAAATAGTCGTTGGTGTCCACCGTACGATGCGTCGGTATACCCAAGGTTTCCAAGCCATAGTCACTCAAACGCGCCACCCGACCAACCGCACAAATAAGCGCGTCGAAGGGAATGCGTTTGGTTTCTACCCCCTGCTCACTTTTCTCCGTTTGCTCAGTTCGCTCCGCCTCCACCACCAACCACTTCTCACGGGAGTCCGCACCGCCGTCTTGCTCACAGCGCAAGGCCTTGTGTCCCGTCAACACCGTCACGCCATCGGCGGTCAGTGCACCTGCGACTACCTCGGATACGTCGGCATCCTCACGTACCAAGAGGCGGCTACCCATTTCAACTTGCGTCACCGATGCGCCCAAGCGGGCGAAACTTTGTGCCAGCTCACAGCCAATCGGCCCACCACCCAAAACAACAATGCGCTTGGGAATGGTTTCCATCGCCGCGAAGGCATCCCATAAGGTATCCGAGGTTAAGCACCCCACAGTCTCTATCCCGGGCAACGGCGGTATGAATGGCTTGGCTCCCGCCGCAATCACCGTGCTTCGCGTGGTCAGGTGTTGCAGGCGGCCATCCGGGTGGGTGATGCAAACCGTCCACGGGTTAATAAGTTGCGCATGGCCTTTGATTACCTCAACACCCAACGCGGTGTAGCGCTCTACACTGTCGTGGGGCGCGATGGCGCTAATGACGGCGTGCACCCGCGCCATGACCGCCTTGAAACTAAATTCCGGCGCCACATCGGCCAGCCCATAGACCGAGGCGTGGCGCATTTGGCTCGCTACTTTGGCGCTTTTAATCAAGGCCTTGCTTGGGACACATCCAAAATTAAGACAGTCACCGCCCATCTCCTTGGCCTCAATCAGGGTCACCTTGGCCTTTACCGCGGCGCCGATGTAGGCAGACACCAGTCCGGCAGCGCCGCCACCAATGACGATGAGATTGCGGTCAAAGGTTTGGGGACGCTGTGACTCCCAACGGGCATATAGCTGACGCCGCTGCCAGCGCGTGAGTGCCCACCGCAGCAAAAATGGCAAAAACGCCAAGATGACAAGCGAACCCGACACCACCGGCGACAACAGATCGGATACGTCCGTTATCGCAGCCAAGTGCTTACCCGCGTTCACATACGCCATGGTGCCAATGAGCATGCCGACTTGACTCACCCAGAAGAATGTCCAGAGTTTGATGCGCGTGAGCCCCATGGACAAGTTCAATAAAAAGAACGGAACGATGGGGAGCAATCGCAAGGAGAACAGATAAAACGCACCGTCTTTTTCTAGCCCCGCTTGCAAAGAGGCCAAGCGACTCCCCCATCGCGCCTCCACCCAATCACGCAGCAAGTAACGGGCGCTCAACATCGCCAAGGTCGCCCCGATGGTTGAGGCGAACGAGACAATCACCAGGCCCCAACCAAACCCAAACACGGCGCCTGCCACCAAAGTAAGCAACGTCGCCCCTGGCAGCGACAGCGCCGTCGCCCCAATGTAGAGCAAGCTAAAAACAGCAATGAACGCAAAGGGTGATGCCGCATAACGCGCCGTCAATTGCGCTTGACTGGCCTGCAAACTAGCCAGGCTTAAGGCATCTCCAGCAACGATAACCACAACGAACAAGGCGGCCACGACGCCTGCCGTGATCCAAATTTTTCTCATGTCTTGTCCTCTAGGGTGGGTTGAAAAGTTTTGATGCCGGTCGCAATCCGTGTACCCGTGGTCAGCACGCACAACGCAGAGAAGACATAAGCGATAACAGGGAAAGCGCTGGGGAAAATGCACATCAACACAAACGCGAGCAAGGTCTCACCGCCCTCGGTCAAGCCACCCAAGAAATAAATTCCTTTTTGCAGTGCACCGGTCGGCGCCAAGGCGCGCTCCTTGGCTAAGATGGCATAGGCCAAAAAGCTCGTTCCTGTGCCGATAAAGCTCGCAAGTAAAACGGCGGCAGGCAAGGCATTGGTGTCAGGCGATGCCACCGCAAACCCCAGCGGTAGACACGCATAAAAGATGAAGTCCAGCGTGATATCTAAAAACCGGCCACGGTCTGTGGGTCTATCCAACCGGGCCAATGCGCCGTCAAGTCCGTCGCACAAGCGTGACAACAACAGCAAGGCCAAACCCCACAAGAACGCTTGCACCGCAATGGCAAGGGCGGCACCAACGCCTAGCCCAAAACCCAGCCATGTGACGGTGTCGGCCTGCACACCCAACGTCTGCAATCGCTCCGCTACGTGGCGAAAAACAGGCGTTAACCGCGCCTGCAAATAGTTATCCAACATGTGTGGCCTCTCGCTGTAAGGTGTGCACGCGACCGCTGGCGGGTATGTCGCGACGGTCGTGGGTAACGAGCACCGCAGGAATACCGCGTGCATTCACCTGCGCATATACCCACGCACGCATTTGGGCGCGCAAGGTCTCATCCAGTTGGGCGAACGGCTCGTCCAGCAAAATGGCTTTGGGCTTGGCGAGCAATGCCCGCATGATGGCAACGCGGGCACGCTGGCCACCCGATAAGGTCCCCGGGTCGCGATCCCCAAAATCTGCTAGTTCAATCTCGGTCAACGCGGCCTGAATGGTCGCCGCCCGTTCGACCCGTGGCATACGCTGGGGCACCGCAAACAGCAGGTTCTCCGCCACCGTCATGTGCGCAAATAGCAGGGCCTCTTGATACACCAAGCCAATGCCTCGTTGATGTGCGGGCAAGTGCGTGATGACCTGCGAGTGAAGTCGAACGTCCCCCACAAAGGTGAGCGGCTCTAGGTCGACAGACACGTTGCCCAGCGTGCCGGCGATAGCCGCCAGCAACGAGCTTTTCCCAGAGCCGCTAGGCCCCATGATGGTGAGCACCTCACCCGGCGCCACCGAAAACGCATCGTCACGTATCCAAGTGCGCGCGCCCTGCCCCAAGGAGACGGTGTTCACCTGAAGACCTTGGGTTGTCATGAGGCCGATCTCGCAAATTGGCGCGGTCGTCCCATCACGCTGGCAAGCCAAAAAATAGCAATGGGCAGCAGCATTTGCAACGCCGCATACGCGCTCATAAAGGTGCGTTGCCCGTTGGCGGCAAGCGTCACAGCCTCTGTTGTGACGGTATCGAACCGCCCGGCGCCCACGTACAACGTGGGCAGGTATTGCGCCACGCTAACGGCAAACCCGATTGCCCAAGCGGCCATCAGCGCAGGCATCAGTTGCGGCCACTTCACGGCAAACAAGTACGCCCACCGCGATCTGCCAAGGCTGGCCGCTACGGCTCCTTGGCGCGCATCCACTGATTGATAGGCAGGCTCTAGTGCCAACAAAACATAAGGCAAGACCATCACTGCATGCGCACCAATCAAGCCCAACCATTGCCCCTCTAAACGAACAAACAAGGCGACGCTATATAGGCCGATGACCCACACAATAGCGGGCAACACCATCGGTAACAACAACCACGGACGTAGCGCAACGTGCCATGCGCGTGGCGCCAACTCAAGCCACGCCATGCACCACGCCATACAAAATGTGGCCGATGCGAGCGCAAGCGCGAAGGTATTCCATAAGGTCGCCGTACTGCGCCCAACTTGTTGCCACGCGCCCATCGTCCACTGCGCTGGCCATACATGGGGAAACGGCCACAGACCCGACACGCTGCCAACCGCGAGCGCAAACCATGACAGCAGGTAAGCAACGAGCAAAGCAGCCCATAACCCATACGAGTGGGCATAGCGCTTCGCGCGGACAGTCCAACGGGGTGGCACACCGTGGGCTGACGTTGCGAGCGACACCGGCGTTGTCAAAGGCGGCCATTGCACCACTGCCATCGTGCCACGCACCAACAACCAGCGCGTGGCGCGCCCATACATGATCAGCGCGGCCATCAACGCGACACACCCCGTCAGCACACCAGCGGCCACCGCCCCCATGGCTTGTTGCGCCACGTTGGCATCGCCCAACCATTGCCAAGACAAAACGGCGAAGGTCGGCGGCGTGGTCGGCCCCAAAATCAATGCCATATCCACTACCCCTAAGCCATAGGCGACCACGGCCAGCAGGGGCCATCTCAGGGTCAGCGCAAGTTGTGGCCAGACCACCCGTGCAAACGCGGCGCTAGGCGGATAGCCTAGTGTCTGCGCCAGTCCATACTCCGATTGCCAGCGGCGGCGGATGTCGTCACGGCGCAGTTGTGTCGCGCCAATCCACAACAAAAACGGTACCTCTTTGAGCCACAACGCCAATATGAGACCGAGGCCCCACGGGTCTTGCGTGGTTGACCAATCTGGCGGCGATTGAAAGCCTGTCAATGTGGGTGAAACCAGACGTAACAGCCAACCCGATGGCGACAACCACAACACGAGTGCAATCGCCATCGCGGCATGGGGTGTTGCCAACAGAGCGGGTAGGTGTTGCATCCAACGCATCAAAGTCTGATGGACGAAACCAATCGCGAGTAAGCGCGCCGCCGTTAGCCATGCCAAGACCCCGGAGACCAACGCAGTCCAAACAGACAGGGCCAGCGCCGAGCGAGCTTGCGGCTGCTGCCACAACGCGTGCAGAGCCGCGCTGTCAAGTGCTTGCCCTGCGACCGCGAACAGCGCCCAGGCAATTGGTACGCTGACGATGAGCGCGAAGAAAATAACCGCTAACCGATGAGACACGCTACGACGCGCAGTCAGTGAGAGGTTCGCTAACAGCATGACTGGGGATCGGGTGCTCGCACCATGTTACTGACCGTAGCGACGAATCCACTCCGCCTCAATGGCCTCAACCCAAGACGCGTGCGGTTCTTGCAACGTGGGGACGGTGCGGCCCAACTGGCCTGGCTGCAAGGCACCGGAGAAACGGGCTTGGTCTGCGGCACTCAGACGAGCCACATCCAGCACGGTGGGATCACCCCACACTGAAATATCCGCCTTGCGGGCTTGGGCCAATGGCGATAACAAGAAGTTGGCGACCACCTTGGCAGCAGCCTTGCTCGGCGCGTTGTACGGCATCGTGACGAAATGGGTGTTACCAATCGTGCCGTTCTCAAACTGCCAACTCTGTACGGTGGCCGGTAGGCGTTTGGCCGTGATTTCGTTGGCCGCTTGATTGGGGTTAAAGCTGATGCCTATCCATAGCGCCCCGTCGCCCACCATTTGTGTCATCGCAGCCGCGCTCTGAGGAAACTGCTTTCCGCCACGCCATAGATGGGGGTGTAAGGCATCCAAAAATACCCACAATGCCTGCGTCTGCGCCTTAAAGGTGTCTGCATTCACCGGTTGAGAGAGTACACGCGCATCGGCGGCAAACTCAATAAGCGCCTGCTTGATGAAGGTGGTGCCGTGGAAGTCGGGGACCCGTGGGTAGGTTGAACGACCCGGGTTTGCTTGGGCAAATGTCAACCACTCCGCCATGCTTTGAGGCGGAGTAGCCACGCGGGCCCGGTCGGCAAAAAACGTGAGTTGCGCCATGCCCCAGGGCGACTCTAAGCCATCGGTTGGTTCTGAGAAATCCCTGAGTGTGCTGGGCTTCTTAACCGTATCTACCCATTGAAAATGGGGTAACGCGGTTGCAAATGGCGGCGCCAATAGGCCCTCGCGCTTCATCGCTGCGAAGTTTTCGCCGTTAATCCATAGCAGATCAACCGTGCCACCTTGCTCGCCGCGACCCGCCTGCTTTTCAGTGCGAATGCGCTTCACCACGTCGGCGGCATCGCTTATTTTTACGTGCTGGAGGGTGATACCGTGCTCACGTTTCACCGTTTCAGCGACCCAGTCTATGTAGGCATTGATAGGCTGGCTACCCGCCCACGCATTGAAGTAAACCGTTTGACCGCGCGCGGTCTGCTCCACCGTAGCCCAGTCGGCTGGCGATGGCGATGGCGATGGCGATGGCGATGGCGACGACGTTTGCGCGTGCGCAGCACCCAGCGTGAGCAAGGGCGTCATACACAGCAAAACCAATACGCGACTGGCTTGCCGAACACGTGATGAGATAAAAGTAAATAGTCGCATGATGCTCCGGCGATAGCCCTAGACCTTGGGCAGTTGTAGGACGCGTGCACCGAATATGATGACACCTTTTATAATCCATTATAGTTACATTACTGGTGCTCAACCCGCGGGACACCCGCAAAACCCACATTGGCGGCACCGGTAAAGGCAACAAAAAAGGCGCCTTAGCGCCTTTGTTGCAAACCACTCAACCCTATCAAGCCATGCCGGGGTTATTCGCCATGTTTTTGACGGTCGGCATGTTTAGCTTGCGCGCCTTGATGGTTTTTTCGCTCTTGAGGTAGGTCTCCATCACGTCCCAAATAGGCTCACCCTGCACGCCCTCTGCAACGGGAGCCCAGCCGGCGACCTTATAGGCTTTACCCGCATCCACGGATTTGCCATTGAGGCGCATATCGCTAATGCGATTGCCAGAGGCGGCCAAGGGATCGCAGGTGTATTCCAAGCCACCCACACGCACCATGTCCCCGCCCTGCTGGTAGTAAGGGTCTGGGTTGAAGAGGTTGTCGCACACGTCCTCCAATATGGTTTTGATGTTGGCACCCGTCAGGTTGCTCACAGTGGTGGCGGGGTAAGTTATCGCCACTTGATCCATCAGATGATCACGCGTGATGGCCTGCCCTGGCAAAATCGTAGTGCCCCAGCGGAAGCCGGGTGAGAACGCGATTTCAGCGTCCTTCACCGCCATCAGCCCATCAACAATTAATTGGTCCCACGACCCATTAAAGTTACCGCGGCGATACAGCAAGCCTTCACTGATAGCGAGTGTCTCGCTAAGCTTGGCCTCATAGGGTGCACGGGCCTTGTTAATGTAAGCGGCCATCTCAGCATCCGCTGGCAGCAGATTGGCGAATATGGGCATGAGCTTATAGCGGAAGTCACGCACTTTGCCGCCCTGCACATCAAAGTCCAAGACCCCTAAGAACTTAGAGTTAGACCCCGCATTGGTCACCAGCGTCTTGCCCCCACCGTTGGTCACAATAACCGGCGCCGGTACGCCGTCATGGGTGTGGCCACCCATGATGGCGTCAATACCCGTGACACGCGAGGCCATCTTGATATCAACGTCCATGCCGTTATGTGACAACACCACCACCACTTGTGCGCCCTCACCACGCGCCTTATCGACCATCATTTGCATGTGGTCGTCTTTGATGCCAAACGTCCAATCAGGCACCATGTAGCGCGGGTTGGCAATCGGGGTGTACGGAAAGGCTTGTCCAATCACAGCGACCGATACGCCGTTCATTTCACGCATCACATAGGGCTTGAAGACCTGGTCCTCAAAGTCAGATGTGTGGACATTTTGGGCAAGAAATTCGATGCTACCTGCAAAATCTTTTTCAATGATTTCATTCACACGCTCGGCACCCAAGGTGAACTCCCAGTGTGGAGTCATGAGATTAACGCCCAGCAGTTTGCAGGCGTCCACCATGTCTTGGCCCTTGGTCCACAGCGCGGTCGCAGAACCCTGCCAGGTATCACCACCATCGAGTAACAGCGCATGCGGGCGGCTAGCACGCACTTGTTTCACCAAGGTCGCAAGATGCGCAAAGCCACCGACTTTGCCGTAGGTTTGCGCCGCTTGCTCAAAGTTTAGATAGGTGAAGGCGTGCGCTGCGGGCGTCCCTGGCGCAATCTTGAAATACTTCAGCAGGTTCTCACCGACCAAGTGCGGCGGGCGTCCGATGGCCTCTGAGACACCCAGATTCACACTGGGTTCGCGGAAGTAAATAGGGTTTAACTGCGCATGGCAGTCGGTGAAGTGCATAAAGCTGACATTGCCGAACGCTGGCAACTCATAGAGCTTTTGGGCCGCGGCCATGTCACCCGCCAAAACCTCTTTTTGGCCCAGAGCCATACCGCCCGCACTGGCCACTGCCAACACTTGCAAAAATTCACGACGCCCGATACTCATACAAATATCCCTTAGTAATTGACTACTGATATTTAAAAATAAAAAGAAGTCGGGTACACAGGCCCGACGACATACCGAAAAGCGGGTGGCCGCAAGGGCTGGCCTGAGCCTTGCCCTGCAGACACCCGGTTTTTCTCAGTACTGACCACCCATTATTGGTTCACAGGGGACTGTGGGTCCAACAACAGTGCCATCACGTCTTTAATCTGGGCTTCGGTCAGGATACCGTTGTGGCCCACGCGTGGCATATTCGAACAGGCATTGTAGGCGCGTGCATTCCACAACTTGCCCCATGTGTACTCAACCACGGCTTTCGCAGCGGGGCTATTGGGATCGGTCACACCACGCAACTTGCCGTAGTTGTACAAGCTTGGGCCCAAGGTACCGTAGGAGACCTCTTCCTTGCTGATCTGGTGACAGTTGTAGCAGTTACCGCCATTGACGCGGTCAGCCTTGTCTTTCCATGTCAGGCCCTTGCCGCTTTGAGCAATTTTCTCGCCTTTGGCGTGGTCACCTAAGAACTTCCCGTCGGTCGGCCACTGGATGGTTTTCAATTGCGCGGCCTCAATGGCGGCAGCCACATCAGCGGCTAGCGGCTTACCCGCAACGTTCGCCGCACTGCACAGGCGGTTGGCTTCGTCTTGTTGTAAGCGTTCAACCTTGGCGATGCCTTTGCTTTGAAAAGAATTGGCGGTAATTTCCGCAGTCAATTTATCGGCATCTGCACTGGAAATGCTGGTTGACATACAACCGGCAAGCACCAGCGTTGCACCAACGAGGGCGAAAGGAATAATTTTTTTCATGTTGCGTTCTCCTTAGCGCTTGATAGCAGGTGCGATGCTCTTGGCATCCTTGGCATTGACGCCCATGTAGACCCCTAACGCAATGGTTGCATCACTTGCGAACTTAGGCTCAGGGAAACGCTGCTGGCGGTAGCAATCGTTTAAGCGCTTTTGCATGGGCCACATCTGACCGTTACCCACGCGGTACGCAGGCCATGCGGCAAAACCAATGCCGTCGCCCGGGTTGCCAGTGAGATTGGGCAGGCCTTGCAAGCGAATGCGCTTGTTATCTTCGGCGTGGCAGGTTGCGCACGCGAAGTCATGTGGTCCTGAGCGCATGAAGAAGAGGCGCTTGCCCACTTCGTACATTTCGCGCTCTTTTTGGTGGTCCTGGGGCACGTTGATCTTCAGCTCGCGAGAGGCACCCGCCACATAGGTCGCCATGTCACGAACGTTCGCTTGCTCGCCCTTGGCGTAGCCTGTCTTCAGGATTTTGGCTTCATCAAAGCCCTGCAAACTCACCATACAAGTGACAATGCGCGACTCCAAGTCTTGCACGCGGCCGGTATCCGCAAAGTAGCGAGGCAACTCGACGAATGCCGCAGCCACAACACCGGGACCTTTACCGAGGTCGCATTTTTCCATCGTGGCGTTTTTGGGACCGCGTGGGGTCGTCCAAAGCTCTTCACCCGACATCTCAAACAACTCAGCGGGGTTGCCGTCTTGCAGCATTTCTCGGTATTGCGCGATGCCCGCTTCCACGTCGTTGGCATGCGCCAGCCCCATGACGCTGGACGCTAGTACGGCAACTAAAGCCAATTTGCGTTTCATATGTATGTCTCCTGTAAGGATAAAAAAAGGTCGAATCACTTCGACCTATAGGCAACTAGCATCGATCAGGAGATCGTAACCTCGTCCGTGCGGGAATCGCCTTTGTTGTCTTTCCAGCTGATCGCAAGCTTTTCACCCGCTGCACCGCCTTTGAAGGTAAAGGCCAAGAACGGATTCTGAGAAACCGCTGAGCCCCACTGGGCAGTCAACACGGTTTTTCCATTGTGGCTCGCGGTCACATCTGTAATGTGATGCGCAGGGATGCGGTTGCCAGAGCTGTCCTTGCGCTGGCCACCCTCCATGATGTGCGCCATCAAGGCACGTACGGTTGTCTCACCATTTGCCGCTTTTGCGCGGATTCGCATTGGTTTTCCCATTTGTCTACTCCCAGAAAATGTCTATCAGTAATTAAAAAGATGCAGGGGTGGTATCAACCGCCGCAACCGCCCAACGTTACTTTTGTCTCTTTAGAGGCGGCGTACAGCTCGCCGCCCGCCTTGACAACGACAGTCACTTGCGTGCTGGTGCCCATCTTGACGCGCGTCTTCACTTCAGGGTCTGTGCCTTCTGGAAAGCTAAAGGACGCAGCCAATGGGTAGGGGTTCTTTTCAACGAAGAACCACATATCGGTTGTATTGGGGATTTTGCTTGTAGCGCCCACAGGTACCACCGCACCGTTTTCAGCGATGTCTGGCGTATTGACAGCGATGTCGGCGCTGGTCGTGGGGGTACCGCCCAAAGAGGCAATTGCATCGGAAAAACTCTTGGTCGCGAATCCTGGACGCGCATCGGCAGCAATGGCCTGCGCTTGGGTGATGATGCCCAAGGATACCAACGTACCCAGCACCCCGGTGGTTTTGATCACTTGACGACGTGTCGTGTTCATACTAGCTCCTTAAAAATTGGTTTGGAACACAAGGTTAAAAATCCAAATAGCCCGCTATGTTAATCGCTGCCTTATGACGCCGAGAAATAAGCTGACTATTTATGCACATACCGGTCGCGACCTTTAGTTGGGTGCGCCGGCCAAAATCCATTCGGCAAGTAGCGTGGCATCCGCGGGCGTCAAACGCCCCTGTGCGGGCATGGGGATAGGCCCCCACTTACCGGCACCGCCTGCTCGGATGCTGGCCGCCAACGTCGCGACATCCCCGCCTTTGTACTTATCAGCAACGGCCTTGAAGGCAGGCCCGACTAACTTTCTATCAACCGCATGGCAACCCATGCAGGCATTGGCTTGCATGAGTTGCTTGGCCTTACCCGCATCAACGGCCAACGCAGAGCTACTTGCTAAGACGGTGACGGTGAGCGCAACAGCGCTAACAATGTTGTTCCATTCATTCATAACAGTTATCTTATATCTAGGGCTGTGTTTGCCCACTAGGGTTGTTACGTAGAGAGCTTATTTATTTCGCACCTTGTGCGATCCAGTCAGCAATCGCGGCCGCCTCAGCGTCCGTCAGTTGCGCTTGCGCGGGCATGGGGACGGCGCCCCACACGCCAGAGCCGCCTTGCTTTATCTTTCCGGCCAAGTACACCGTTGCATCCGCTTGGTTGGCGTACTTGTCGGCAATTTCCGCAAAACCTGGTCCAACCAGTTTCGCCTTCATGCCGTGGCATGCCGTACAGGAGTTACTCGCGAGCAAGGCCTTCATATCCACCTGCTTAGGCGCCTGCGACGCGACCGCACCACCGGTTACCTTTGCCCGCGCAGCGGTCAGTGTCAGCGGTGCGGGCTCCGTAGTTACCGATCCCCGTACGGGGCCGACCAGACGGTTTTGCTCGAAGATATTGCCATGGGCATCGCGCGCAAAATCGGGGAGAAAAGAACCCAACGTGACTTCTGTTGCACAGTTCGTCATGCACGCCACGTTTTGCACATCGCCCTTGCCCTTCACGTCCCACAGGGGCTTATATACCGTCATACCATTGCGGTTAGGCATGCGTTTTTGCACATCCGCTATGTTCTGATCTGACAGCACGTAGTCGCTGGGTACCACCTCGGCTAAATTCAAAATGTATGCGGTCACCGCATAGACCTCATCGGCGCTCAACGACTTAGGCGCGTTCCACGGCATGGCACGGTTAATGTAATCCCACAAGGTTGAGACGGTCGCCACTTTCATCATGGTGCTGCGCTGTGGATAATTTTTACCTGGCAACAAATTGGCCACGTGGCCTGTCTCAATGTCTTTGGCGGTTGTACCGCCAACGATGGGAGTAAACACCTCGTTAGACTCGCCAAACACACCGTGACAACTGGCGCATTTAGCCTCCCACACCTCGACACCTTGGTCCACGGACCCTGCTCCAACGGGCAGTCCCTTGAAGTCAGGACGTACATCGATATCCCATGCGGCAATTTCGGCCGGCTTCGCATCGCGTCCGATGTCATGCCATGGCTTTTCAGCCCGCACATGACCAACGGCCAAGAGACTCAATGCCAGAGCGGCGACCAACGGTGCGCGGCGCGTGCGCTCTGTTTTATGGAAAAGTGACTTCATATTAATACACCTGAACATTAGAGACCTCACCGTTCTCGGTGATCTTCCATGACTGAATCGCGTTGTTGTGATAAACCGAGCGCGTGCCCCGCACAGCGCGCAGTTGGTTGATTTTGGGCTGTACATAACCGGTGCTGTCTATGGCGCGGCTCTGAATGATGGCGGGCTTGCCGTCCCAGACCCAATCGATGTTGAAACGCGTGAGTGCCTTGCTAAGCACCGGGCCTTCCATGCGCGCCGTGCGCCAATTGCGCCCACCGTCAACGGAGACATCCACGCGCTTAACGCTGCCGCGGCCAGACCAAGCCAAACCCGAGATGTTGTAGTAGCCCTGATCCAACAGGGTTTGACCACCGGAAGGCGTGGTGATCACGCTCTTACACTCTTGAATCGATGTGTACTGGCGATGCTGCCCATCGGGCTGCAAATCAATATAGTGAATCGCCTCATCTTTGGTTGCATAGGGCTTGTCCCCGACCTCGATGCGTCGCAAATACTTGACCCAACTAACGCCTTGCACGCCAGGGACCACCAGTCGCAAGGGGTAGCCATTTTCAGGTCGCAGCATCTCGCCGTTCATACCCCACGCCACGATCACGTCATCCATCGCGGTTTCCATTGAGATCGTCCGCGTCATGCTCGAGCCATCGGCACCCTCAGCCAAGACGTATCGGGCACGCTTTTTATCGATGCCACACATTTCCAGAACCGTTGACAACAGCACGCCGGTGAACTCTGCACAGCTGATCATGCCGTGGGTGTACTGCACCGATGGCAACGCCACGTTACCCCACTCGGGCCCCGTGTTGGCGCCGCACTCTATGAAGTGAATACGCGAGACGCTGGGTAGGCGCATCAAGTCGTCCATGGTAAACACGCGCGGCCTAGTCACCAACCCATTCACCATAAACCGGTGCTTGGAAGGATCGATATCCCACCAGCCTTGATGGTGACGCTCGAAATGCAAGCCTGACGGCGTGATGATGCCGAACAAACCTTGTAGCGGACAGAAGCTCACCGAGGCCTGCGTCACCCGGGTCAAGCCAGGGCTTTCGCGGCGCGTGAGATTTGACTCCCACTTACTTGGCTTGCCGTAACCGTCGGTGGCAACCCCCTGTCCCAAGCCCGTGGTATGGGCGGGAAGTTTCAAAATGGCATCCTCGCCTGCAGGCGCAGCGAACGCCGCCTTACTGGCTGCAGCGACGCCCGCACCCATGGCCAAGGCCTTGCCCATAAAGCTGCGACGGGCTTTACGCGCGGTCTCTAAACCGTCGGCACTAAGCGTGTTCTCTGGCGCGGGCACGACACGGCCAATTGGCTGGTCAAGTGCATTGCCCTTGGGTATGTTTAGGTTTTGGTGGATAGGCATAGACCCTCTTTCTCAGTCAGACGTCAATCGGTTAGTACGGAGCGTCAAGCGCGGAAACCAAACGCGGTTTCGGCTTGACTGTCAGCGGCAGGTAGGCGGCTGGCCACCTGCGTTGAAATCGTGCGGCACAGCTCTACGAACAGCGGGTCCGCAACACGGTAAAAAATCTGCGTCCCCTCGCGGCGTCGCGTCAACACACCCGCTTGATACATCAAACCAAGATGCCGCGATACATTGGCCTGCAAAGCACCTGTGGCCTCGATGATGTCATTCACGCAACGCTCCTCTTTGCATATTGCGTGCAATATCTTCAAGCGTGTTGGCTCCCCGAGCACACTGAAATAGCGGGCCGTCGATTCGAATACAGCGTTCAACTCAGACATGCGGTGGCTTCTTTGATAGGGTTCATGGGTGTGTTTATTTGTAAACAAGTATATTATTTAATGCTGATATATGCATGAGTAAAAACCCTAATAAAAATAGTCAGGACGCGCACACGCCTTGTGCGGGGTGCACAGGGGCTGAGGGCAGCAAAATCGGCAGGCAACATGCGACAATATCGTTATGAAAAATTCCGCGATGACACCCGAAAATGCCCGCTCAAAACTGACCGTCTTGACCCTGTGGCTGCCCATACTCGCGATGACCATCGTCATCGTGGCCTCCAACGTTGCCGTGATGGTGCCCATCAATGACTGGTTAACGTGGGGCGCTTTCACCTACCCCTTCGTGTTCTTAGTGACTGATCTCACCAACCGAGCGGTTGGACCACAGGGCGCACGCAAGGTAGCTTGGGTGGGTTTGGTGTTCGCGGTCGTTTTGTCGGTGTACTTCGCTAATTGGCAAATAGCGCTCGCATCTGGCACGGCCTTCATTAGTGCGCAGTTGCTGGATATTTCCTTGTTTAACCGCTTGCGCGCGATGTCTTGGTGGAAAGCGCCGCTGATCGGCTCCATTGCCGCATCAGTCGTTGATACGGGCATTTTCTTTTTCATCGCGTTTTATGGCTCAGACATGAACTGGCTCATGCTCGCATCCGGCGACTTGATGGTTAAATGGGCGATGGCCGCGGCTTTGTTGTTACCCTATCGTTTATTGCTACCACGCGTTGCGGCAATCGCCCAACGCACAGCAACACCTGCGGTTTAAGCCGCTCGCCCGCAGGTCTCGGTGACCCGCGGGCGCGGAGCCCGACAACCGATGGATACCGGAAAACCATGACAACTTGTACGCACACAATCACAACGAACCCATTCACCAACGGTGACACCGCAGGGCACGCATCTGGTGCGCGAGCGAGTGTGGGGCTCGGTCTGCGCAAGGCCTTGTTCGGCATCGCATTGGTATCGTTTCTTGGCGGGTGTACCACCACAGGAACATCTTTAGATAACACCTCACTGTCGTCGGACCCCAACGCGCCACAAGCGCGCGTCGCGCAAGACTTCCCCATCCCAGCCGGATCACAAATCGTGACGGACCAAACACTGGTTCTCGGCAGCGGTAGCAATTGGACGGGGAGACTGAGCCTGTCGCTCAGCATCGGCGAGCAGGATGCCTTTGTGTACTTCCGCGATCAGGCCAAGGCCTACGGTTGGCTTGTCGTTTCAGGCTCCTACGGCCCGACCAGCATTTTGACGCTGAGCAAAGCTGACCGATCAGCCACGGTACTCATTAACGAAGGCAACCGCATCACAGGAACCAAGGTCACGATCACGGTTAGCCCGCTTGCAGTCAAACCCAAATAAGCTATCCTGCTAGGGAGTTTGCTTAGACCTTAGGAATCCCATGCCACCCAACAGACAGTCCGGACAGACCGCCAAAAAACACGTTGCCGTTATCGGTGCAGGTATGGCGGGTATCGCGTGTGCACGCACACTGGCGCAAGCAGGTTGGCAAGTCAGCGTCTTCGAGAAAAGTCGTGGCTTCGGTGGACGCATGTCCACACGCCGCTCGCAATTTGGCGACTTTGACCATGGCACCCAGTACTTCACGGTGCGCGATCCACGCTTTGAGGCCGCACTGGCCACCACGGCCGATGTTATCAAGCGTTGGAGTGCCAATACGGTTCGCGTGATGGATGCATCTGGCCATGTACTGGCCAGCACAGGACGCCCGAACGACGCCCACTGGGTGCCCGTCCCTGGCATGAGCTCGTTGCTAAAAACCTGGGGGGCACCACTACAAAACGGGACGTTACCCGACTGCAACGTCCACCTGCACACACGCGTCACAGCACTCAAACGCGACGGTGCGCACTGGACCATTACGTGCGAGAAGGTCGCGAACGGCGATGCCAAAAAATTTCAGCACCTGCTCTCAGGCTTTGACCACGTTGTGGTGGCCATACCGCACGGTCAGGCCCACGACTTACTAGAAGCGAGTGACCTGATGCCAGACTGGCAGTCACAGATTTCCGATGTTTTGGTTGACCCCTGCTGGACCCTTATGTTGGCTTACCCCAATGCCAGCCAACCCGGTCTCAGCCATCTGGGCCCGCACTGGAACGTGGCCCGCAGTACCCACCACCGCATCAGCTGGGTCGCACGTGAGTCCAGCAAACCTGGCCGCTCATCCGTAGAGCGTTGGACCATTCAGGCCAGCCCCCAGTGGTCGCAAGAACACGTTAACGACGCACCCGACCGCGTGAAAGCGAAGTTAGCCAAAGCCTTTGGCGAGATCACCGGTATCCGGGCGGAGGCCAGTCACGCCGAAGTCCATCGCTGGGTCTATGCGCAAACTCGACGTGCCTTGGGACAAAGCTACCTACTTAATCGCGCAGCAGGTCTGGGCGTCTGCGGTGATTGGTGCTTGGGCAACCGCGTCGAAAATGCGTTTATCTCTGGCCTGGAGTTGGCACTCGCCATCGTCGAAGACTAGGGCCTACCTAACGGCAAGCCTGCGCGCCGCTTAGCAACTGCTTAGACTGTGTCGTACATAGGCCGTTTTGCCCCATCACCCACCGGCCCGTTGCATGCGGGCTCGCTGGTTGCCGCCTTGGCAAGCTGGTTGGATGCGCGCGCGCATGGTGGACAGTGGCTGGTGCGCATGGAAGATGTCGATACACCCAGAATCACTGCTGGCGCGGACGCACACATATTGAATCAACTGCGCACGCTGGGGATGCGGCCTGATGCAGACGGCCCCGTGCAATGGCAATCCACGCGTACGGCGCTTTATCAAGATGCCCTCACCCATCTGGCACACAGCGGCCTGTTGTATGCCTGTGACTGCTCACGGCAAACCATTGCCAGCGCGCTCGCCCGGGCTGGCACGCTACCGAGCCGCCACGCCGCCGCCGTTTACCCGGGCACCTGCCGCCACCGACTCCCTGCACGACCAATCAACACCAGCGCCTGTGCGGTGCGAATCAATACCCAAGCGTCAGCGACCATTTGCTGGCAAGACCGAGGCTTGGGCGCCCAGCAGCAAGCGCTGGCAAACGAGGTCGGCGACTTTGTGCTGCGGCGCGCAGATGGCGTATGGGCCTACCAACTCGCCGTGGTGGTGGACGACGCCGATCAAGGCGTAACGCACGTGGTGCGCGGCGCCGACCTCATTGACAACACCGCTAGGCAACAATTTTTGCAAGCCAACTTAGGCTTGAAGCCGCTTAGTTACTTGCACACACCCCTGGTGTTCGCGGATGACGGGCAAAAGCTAAGCAAGCAAAATGGCGCCGCAGCGCTGGACCTGAGTGACCCATTGACCTGCCTGTGCACGGCGGCCACTGCCCTTGGTTTGCCCGCACCATCCGATGACAGGCGTCAGCACCTGAGTGATCCCTACGCGCTGCTACAAACATGGATTCCGGCATGGTCTGCGAAGTGGATGTGCCACTAGCAACCTACAATGGGGGACTTTGCACCGTCGCTAACGCCCCACTTACCGCTAACCCGCCAGCCATGTCAGAACAGAACGCCGCGCCCGCCGACACCCCTTACCCCAAGCGCATCAAGAGCTACGTGCTCCGTGCGGGGCGCACGACCACCGGTCAAAGCAAGGCCCTAGACCAGCTAGGCCCTGTCTTCACACTCCCTTACCAGCCCACTGTTTTAGACGCGCCAGCCGTGTTTGGCCGTGTGGCCCCACTGATCTTAGAAATAGGTTTTGGCATGGGGGAGTCAACAGCCTATATCGCGGGAGTGCGACCTGAGGACAACTTCTTATGTTGCGAAGTCCACGTACCCGGTGTTGGTGCTCTGCTCAAACGTATCGGTGAGCAAAATTTAAGCAACATACGTATTGTTGCCCACGATGCCGTGGAGGTACTTGATCACATGCTGGGTGCCGACGCGCTGGATGGCGCGCATATCTTCTTCCCTGATCCTTGGCACAAAAAACGCCACAACAAACGCCGGCTCATTCAAGCGGCGTTTGTAGAGAAGCTGGTGGGTCGCTTACGACCAGGCGGCTACCTGCACTGCGCGACCGATTGGGAGAACTACGCGGAGCAAATATTAGAGGTGCTGCAGGCCAACCCGCGTTTGGAAAACACCGCGACGCTCGCCACAGGCTACGCCAATAAACCAGACTATCGCCCCCTGACGAAATTTGAAAATCGCGGCATCAAATTAGGCCATGGTGTGTGGGATTTGGTGTTTAGAAAGCGATAGCCGACCAAGCAGGCCACCGCCGCCTCACCCACGCCTCACAGGCGCGCGCGCACCCACGCTTCCACGCTGGCTAGCGCGCCAGGTAGGGCCGCGGCATCTGATCCACCCGCCATTGCCATGTCGGGCTTTCCACCGCCTTTACCGCCGACTTGTGTCGCCACCATATTCACCAGCTCGCCCGCCTTCAAGCGGCCCATCACATCGGTGGTCACGCCTGCGGCGATTTGTACCTTACCCGCATCGCTGGCAGCCAGCACGATAACGGCTGACTTCAGTTTTGACTTGAGCTTGTCCATGGTCTCGCGCAGTGCCTTTGCATCCGCCCCGGGTAATTCAGCCGACAACACGGCCACGCCATTTATTTGTACCGCTTGGTTCACCAACTCGTCGCCTTGCGCCGATGCCAAGCGCCCTTTCAAGGCATTCAACTCCTTTTCGAGCTCACGCACTTGCTCCAGCACAGCGCTCACGCGCGCGGGTACTTCTTGCGGCGTGACACGCAGATGCCCTGCGGCACCGCCAAGCGTGCGCTCCATGTCTTGCACATAGCGCAACGCGTTGTCACCGGTTAGGGCCTCGATACGACGCACACCAGCGGCCACACCCCCTTCTGACTGAATCGTGAAGAACCCAATATCGCCGGTGTGCTTCACGTGTGTACCCCCGCACAATTCACGGCTGCTGCCGATATCAAGCACCCTGACGGTCTCGCCATATTTTTCTCCGAAGAGCATCATGGCGCCTGTTTTTTGCGCTGACTCAATGTCCATGACCCGCGCCTGTGCCTCGGCATTGGTCATAATTTCTGCGTTCACTATCTGTTCAATTTTTCGCATCTCCGCATCAGAGACGGGCGCGTTGTGGGCAAAGTCAAACCGTGTTTTATCGGGGTCAACCAAGCTGCCTTTTTGTTGGACGTGTTCTCCCAACACCTCACGCAAGGCCTTGTGCATCAAGTGGGTCGCCGAGTGGTTACGCACCGTCGCCGCACGACGTACCCCATCGACGGCCGCTTGTACCCGCGCGCCGACCGTGAGCGAACCCTGCACTAGCGTGCCGTGGTGACCGAAGACATCGGCCTTGATGCGCTGGGTATCCAGCACGTCAAACACCACACCGTCGCCCCTGATCGCACCGGCATCGCCCACTTGGCCACCACTCTCCGCATAGAAAGGGGTGGTGTCCAACACCACCACACCAAGTTGCCCTGCGCTTAAGGTGTCGACGCCAACGCCGTCGACATACAAGGCCAACACGGTGGCCTCATGGCTCAAATCGGCATAACCGACAAAGGCGTTGGGCGCGCCGGCGTAGGCCAAGGCCTTATCCATTTTGAACTTGCCTGCGGCGCGCGCTTGGTCTTTCTGGCGCGTCATCGCGGCGTTAAAGCCATCCACATCGACTTGGACATCTCGCTCGCGGCATACATCTTGGGTCAAGTCTAGTGGGAAGCCGTAGGTGTCATGCAGCTTGAACGCCACATCGCCAGACAATACCGTGGTGCCTGCGGGCAAGGCCGCATCGAGTATGTCCATACCAATCGCCAGTGTCTCGTAAAAACGCTCCTCTTCGGTTTTTAAAACGTCCATGACACGCTGTGCGCTCGCTGCCAAGTTGGGATACGCCTCGCCCATCTGCGCGACCAAGTCGGGCACCAGTTTGTGAAAAAACGGTGTCTTCTGGCCCAGCTTGTACCCATGGCGTATGGCGCGACGCACAATACGGCGCTGAACATAGCCACGACCTTCGTTGGACGGGATGACGCCGTCACTCACCAAGAACGCCGTTGCACGAATATGGTCTGCAATCACCTTAAGTGACGGGTTGGCTAAGTCTGGGCAGCCTGTCTCGCGCGCAGCGGCCGCAATCAGGGCGGTAAAAATATCAATCTCGTAGTTGCTGTGCACGCCTTGCAAAATCGCGGCCAAGCGCTCCAAGCCCATACCGGTATCGACACAAGGCGCAGGCAAGTTCTTCACAGAGCCATCCGGCTGCATGTCGAACTGCATAAACACGTTGTTCCAGATCTCAATGTAGCGGTCGCCGTCTTCATCGGGGCTGCCGGGGGGGCCACCAGGGATGTCAGCGCCATGGTCATAGAAGATTTCTGAACAGGGGCCGCATGGCCCCGTATCAGCCATCATCCAAAAATTGTCCGACATGTACTTGCCGCCTTTGTTATCCCCAATGCGGATAATGCGCTCGGCAGGAACGCCAATGTCATTCAGCCAAATGTCATAGGCCTCGTCGTCGTCGATATAGACCGTTACCCATAGACGCTCGCCGGGCAGCTTGTAAACCTCTGTCAGCAGCTCCCAAGACCAACGCAAGCTGTCGCGCTTAAAGTAGTCGCCGAAACTCCAGTTACCCAGCATTTCGAAAAAGGTGTGATGCCGGGCCGTATACCCAACATTCTCCAAGTCGTTGTGCTTTCCTCCCGCACGCAAGCAGGCTTGCACGGAAGTCGCACGCTTGTAACTGCGCGTGTCGGTGCCCAAGAACACGTCCTTAAACTGCACCATGCCTGAGTTGGTGAACATCAAGGTGGGATCGTTGCCGGGCACCAAGGAACTGCTGGCCACCACCGCGTGCGATCGCTGTGCATAGAAGTCTAGAAATGTTTGGCGAATTTCGGCGACGGTCAATGGGGTTTGGCTCATGGGCACACTCTGGAAGAAAGGGTCTAAACCCCCTATTTTCACCCATCTTTGCGCTGATTTGCGGCGCATCGCCATATTGTGGCGCCCCACGCGCTGCCGCCAATCGGACACCGACATTTTGACGGGGCATACGTCCTTGGTTAGACTCAGGTCAACGCCGAAACGGCTGCCTCTTTTTTTTCCAACTAATCGCCTCGCGACTGACTAAATGACCGATCAAAACACCCCCCTAAGCCAGCTGGCTGACCCAACGCTTTTAAAGACAGGCGCCTTGATTAACGGCGAATGGTTGGCCGGGGATACCCAGTTTGCTGTAACCGACCCCGCAACCGGACAACACCTGGCCAATGTCGCGAACATGGGGCCAAAAGAAGCACAGGCCGCAATCGATGCGGCCAATGCGGCTTGGGCCGGCTGGCGCAAGACCACCGCCAAGCAGCGTGCCAACATCATGCGCAAGTGGTACGACTTACTGATGGCCAACCAAGCCGACTTGGCCCGCATCATGACCGCAGAGCAAGGTAAGCCATACACCGAAGCCCTGGGCGAAATCGCCTATGGCGCAAGCTTCGTCGAATGGTTTGCTGAAGAGGCGAAGCGCGTCAATGGCGAAACCCTTCCCACCTTTGATAACAACCGCCGCCTGCTGGTGTTGCGCGAGCCCATTGGCGTGTGTGCAGCGATCACGCCGTGGAACTTTCCGTTAGCCATGATTACCCGCAAGGTCGCACCGGCCTTGGCCGCAGGTTGCCCTGTGATCATCAAGCCAGCCGAGTTGACGCCGCTGACCGCATTGGCCGCCGCAGAGCTGGCCATTCGTGCCGGTATCCCAGCGGGTGTGCTCAACATGCTCAGTGCCGATGCGTCACAGTCCATTGCGGTGGGCAAGGTCTTGTGTGCCAGCGACGTGGTGCGCCACATCAGCTTCACAGGCAGCACCGAGGTGGGCCGTATTCTCATGGCACAGTCAGCCCCCACGGTTAAAAAGATGTCATTGGAATTGGGCGGCAACGCCCCCTTCATCGTTTTCAACGATGCCGACATAGATAGCGCCGTCGAAGGTGCGTTTGCCAGCAAGTACCGTAACGCGGGTCAGACCTGCGTCTGCTCTAACCGCCTATACGTTCAGTCGGATGTGTACGACGCGTTCTGCGAGAAATTTGCTGCCAAGGTAAGAACCGCCAAAGTCGGCAATGGTTTTGATGAGGGCGTAAACCAAGGCCCGCTGATCGAAGATGCAGCGGTTCAAAAAGTAGAAAACCACGTTAAAGATGCCGTCGCCAAAGGCGCCCGTGTCTTGGTGGGTGGAAATCGCCTCAACGGGCAATTCTTTGAACCGACCGTGGTCGCGGACGCCACTGCCGATATGCTGTGCGCCAAAGAAGAGACGTTTGGGCCATTCGCCCCCATCTTCAAATTCGAAACCGAGCAAGAGGCAATTGATGCCGCAAACAACACCGAATTTGGATTAGCGAGTTACTTTTACACCCGCGATATGGGCCGCATTTTCCGTGTCAGCGAGGCACTGGAGTACGGCATGGTCGGCGTGAACGTCGGCATCTTGGCGACCGAGCATGTGCCATTTGGCGGTATGAAGCAAAGCGGCTTAGGACGTGAAGGCTCACACCACGGCATCGATGACTATGTTGAACTCAAGTACCTCTGCATCGGCGATGTTTTAACCAGTTAAGGCGGTTTGGGTCTCAGGCCGGTGTACACTCCGGCCTGATCAAGCGGGTGTGGTTCAATGGTAGAACGGCAGCTTCCCAAGCTTTAGACGCGAGTTCGATTCTCGTCACCCGCTCCATTTTTTATCGTCGCAACTGATTCGTGGTTGTATCGGCGTCTCAGTGGCTTATTAACTTAACGCCACCCACCCTCACATCGTCCGCAGCACCCGCGCTTGCGCCTGCACAGTGACTTCTCGCCCCATGATTTCCAGCAGTACAAAAACGCGGTCTTGGGCGGAAGCGGTGACCAGCCCCTGTAAACCCTTCAAGGGGCCCTCAACCATCATGACCGGCGTACCCGCCGTCAGGCCGTGCACCACAGCCTCATCACGTTGTGACATCCATCGGGCTATCGCCAAAGCGTCTTGCACCACCTGATCGGGCACGGTTGCGTGCGTCGTGCCAAAGCGCACCAACTGACTCACACCCAAAGTCGATCGCACGGGGGCGATGCTATGGGTCTCGTCCGCAGGTTGCACGAAAAGATAGGAGGGAAACAAGGCCTCCCAGCGCTTACGCGGCTGAATCAGCTCGGGTAAGACCACGCGGTAATCTTGCCGAGTGAGTTGCTCCGCCGCCTCACGCTCTGCTCGGGGCTTTGATTTGACCACGTACCACCGCGTGGGAATAGGGTCATTGGGCAGGCGAGCGTTCATGTCTTATTTAATCCAATGCAGTCGCCGTCTCGGCGGGCGGTGGTGTCAGACAAAGTGCATGCACTTTGTCGATGCGCCGCCCTTCCATCATTTTAATCTCAAATTGCCAAGCATCGACCACCACATGGGCACCAACTTCTAGCAACTCGCCAGAGACGTATTGCAACAAGCCGGCCAAGGTGTTGTAACGTCCCTTCTCCTCATCGGGCAACTCGCGCAACTCTAGGCGTACTTTCACCTCAGAGGCGGGCATCGCGCCGTCAAGCTCCCACGAGCCGTCGTCTAGCTGGGTCGCCCAGGTGTCGATCGCCTCCTCTGACTTGAGCTCACCGGTAATCGCCTCCAGCAAATCGCGCGGGGTGAGTAGGCCCTGCAACACGCCGTATTCATCGACCACAAACACCATGCGCATGGCGGCAACCCGGTATTGCTGTAACAACTCCATACCGTTAAGGGTCTCAGGCACATACACCGCCGACTCGACAAAACCACCGACCGGCGTATCGTTGGCCACCGTTGCACGCAGACGCAAAATTTCCGACATGTGCAAAATGCCCAAAATGTTATCCAACCCTCCCTTGCACACGGGATACCACGAGTGACCCAATTCACGGGCCTTATCCAGCGCGACGTCCACGGTGTCACTGGCATCCAGCCAGTGAATATCAGAGCGTGGCAACATGATAGAGCCGAGGTTACGCGTATCCAAGGCAAAGACGTTACGCACCATCTGGTGCTCGTGCGCCTCAATGACGCCGGCGCCCAAGCCCTCAGCCAAACTGGCCTCGATCTCCTCGGTGGTCATGGCCTGCGCACCGTCGTTATTGATGCGCAACACGCGCAAGGTGTAATGGGTGGTCGCGGATAGCAACGACACAAACGGGTGTGCCAACGTTGCCACCACGGTCATGGGGCGAGAAATGTAGCGGGCCACCGTCTCGGGGAACAACTGCCCGATGCGCTTAGGAACCAACTCACCGAATACGATGGTCAAAAAGGTGATGACGGTGACCACGACCGCAGTCGCCACAATGTCAGCGGTCGCCGACTCCAGCCCCCACGCCAATAGATGGGCGGACAATGATCCGCTAAAGGCCGACTCGCCCATGATGCCGTTGAACACGCCTATGGAGGTAATGCCGACTTGCACCGATGATAAAAATTGCGTGGGCTCATCCATCAGCTTGATGGCCGCAGTCGCCCCCTTGTCCCCCTCTTGCGCAAGGCGCGACAAGCGGCTCTTACGACTAGAGGCGACAGCAAGCTCTGACATGGCGAAAGCGCCATTCAGAAATATGAGGAAAAGAATGATTAAGAAATCCATAATCTAGCCATGGCACTTTACATGATTGGCGATATCCAGGGTTGCGATATCGCTTTAGAAAACCTACTAAACACCCTCGACTTCTCGCCCAGTCGAGACACCTTATACGCCTTAGGCGACCTGGTGAACCGCGGCCCTGACTCACTCGCCACCCTGCGGCGCTTGCACGCCATGGGTAGCAGTGCGGTTTGCCTGCTAGGCAACCATGACCTACACCTACTCGCCGTCGCGCTCACCGGAGCGCCAACCAAGCGGCAAGATACGCTGGATGACACGCTGCAGGCACCCGACCGTAGCGCATTACTGCACTGGTTGCGCCACTGCCCCCTCGCTGTCCATGCGCACGGGTGGCTGATGGTCCATGCCGGGGTCTTACCCCAATGGACGGTCGAGCAAACCATGACACTCGCACAAGAGGCTGAGACCGTGTTGCGGGGTGAGACGCACCTCGCATTTTTTGCTGACATGTATGGCAACCACCCGCAGCAATGGCTAAGCGCGGAGGACCAATCGCGCCACTGGCAGGGCTTTGACAGAACACGCATGGTGATTAATGCCCTGACACGCCTGCGCCTGTGTGATGCGGATGGTCGCATGGACTTCGTGCACAAGGGCGACGCGCAAACCGCGCCACCCGGTTTGATGCCGTGGTATGCCATACCCACGCGACAAACGCTTACCGAGCGCATCGCCTTTGGGCACTGGTCCACACTGAACAAGCCGTCCAGTGGTGCGTTCAAGCCGCCCATGGTTTTGCCACTCGATAACGGATGCGTCTGGGGGGGGTGTTTGACGGCTGCGGAAATTACGTCCCACCGCCCCGACGTGATATTGACCCACCAGCCATGCGCACAAGCGCAGCAACCGGACTGAAGAAACGCCACACACCGCGCTGATGCAACGCACCGCAACGCATGCGCGCCTCGGGTCTTACACCGTGGATTTAAACAGCGCCGCGACTTTACGACGCGACTTGATATTGGCGGAAATACCGCGTGGTTTCGCGCTAGGCGCTGCCTCCCAGGCTGGCGTCGTCTCTGGCGGCAAGCTGGGCTCATAGGGCTTATCAAACAAGGGGTCTGACTTGGTCTGACGAACCGGCTGATAGCGCGCCTTGGGATCACGGCTCTCTGCGCGATTGGCCATGCGGTCATCGTCACGCTTGTCGATACGCTCTTCACGACGCGGTCGGTCCTGCTGACCCCTATCCTCACGGGGGCGCCTGTCGTCTCGCGGCGCACGCCCGGACGCCACAGGCATTTCTATTGCCTCGACTTCCGCCTTGATCTTGATCAGTTTCTCGATGTCACCCAAAAAACGGCCATCGCTGCTAGAAACCAAAGAAATTGCCAAACCAGATGCGCCCGCACGGCCCGTGCGACCAATGCGGTGCACATAATCTTCGGCGTTATAGGGCAAATCGATGTTGAACACCACCGGCACATCTTTGATGTCCAAGCCGCGCGCTGCGACATCGGTACAGACCAAGAGATCAACCTCACCGGCCTTAAAGGCAGCGAGTGCCTTGAGGCGCTCGTCTTGGCTCTTGTCACCGTGCATGGCAGCCGTGCGCAGGCCATCACGCTCTAGGTTGCGCGCCAGACGGGCGCAGCCTAGTTTGCTATTCACAAACACAAATGCCTGTTTCACATCGTGCTGTTTAATGAGCGCCAACAAGGCAAGGCGCTTATCCTCGCCGCTGGCGCTGTAGAAACGCTGCTCCACCGTTGCCGCGGTGGCATTGGAACGCGCGACCTCAATGGTCACTGGATCTTGCAAGTAGCTGTTCGCTAAGCGCTTGATATCAGTGGAGAAAGTAGCCGAAAACAGCAAGGTCGTGCGTTTTTTGGGCAGGTGGCTGAGTATGCGCTGGAGATCCGGTAAAAAACCAATATCCAACATGCGGTCGGCTTCGTCGAGTACCACGTACTCTACTTGATTCAACACCGCACTCTTGCCCTCAATGTGGTCGAGTAAGCGCCCCGGTGTGGCAACCAACACCTCCACACCTTTTCGCAGCTCAGCGATTTGGGGCTTGATGTCCATGCCACCAAACACCACGGTACAACGCAGGTTGGTGAACTCGGCGTACTGGGTAATTTGGTCCGCCACCTGGCTAGCCAATTCACGGGTGGGCAGCAGCACCAAGGCACGCACGGGGTGGCGTGCCGGTGAGGCAGACGCGTTCTCGTGACGCAACAAGCGTTGCAACAAAGGCAGTGAAAAAGCAGCGGTCTTACCGGTACCAGTTTGCGCGGCCCCCATCACGTCGCGCCCTTGCAACACCACAGGGATGGCTTGAGCTTGAATGGGGGTCATGGTCTCGTAGCCCATTTTGGCTACGGCCTTAGCCAATGACGGTGCTAAGGACAGTTCTGAGAAAGATTCGGTCATGTAGCCCTAGATTGTTACACGTTTGCTTTGAAGCAACCCATCAGGGCAACGTGAAACCCAAGAGAACCCCTTGTAAGCACCCACAGGGTGCATTCAGTGCAGGTAGATGTGGGCAAATCACCACAATCGGCCCCCCCCTGCGCTTTTAGGTCTTAGGCAAGGTGACCCCGACCTGCCCCTGATACTTGCCCCCGCGGTCCTTATAGCTCACCTCACACACCTCATCGCTCTCAAAGAACAACACCTGGGCACAGCCCTCCCCTGCGTATATTTTTGCCGGCAGCGGCGTGGTGTTAGAAAACTCCAGCGTGACATAGCCTTCCCACTCGGGCTCAAAGGGGGTCACGTTCACGATGATGCCGCAACGGGCATAGGTGCTCTTACCCAAACAAATCGTCAGCACGTTACGCGGAATACGGAAATACTCCATGGTGCGCGCCAGCGCAAAGCTATTGGGGGGGATGATGCAAGAGTCGCCGTGAAAGTCGACGAAGCTTTTTTCATCAAAATTTTTAGGATCGACCACGGTGCTGTGAATATTCGTAAACACCTTGAACTCAGGTGCGCAGCGAATATCGTAGCCGTAGCTACTCGTGCCGTAACTGATGATGCGCTTGCCATCCACCTCACGCATCTGACCTGGCTCAAACGGCTCAATCATGCCGTGGCTCTCGGCCATTTTTCGAATCCACTTATCGCTCTTGATACTCATACAGTCCTCACTTGGTTCAGACACGCATTTTAGAGGCAGTCGCCATAGGCGAGGCGCAACCGGTGCCAACGCAAAAAAATGGCCAGCCGCCGAGGCGCTGGCCATTCAAGGATTGCGGCGTTACCGCAAGCGCTTAGTTTCCAGGCACTTGGCCTTCCACGCCCTTGACGTAGAACTTGATGCCACCGAGGAAGCCATCATCCGCCGTTACGCCTGCGGCGATTTGCTCTTTGCCCGTGTTATCCACAATAGGACCTGTCCACACCGCAAAGCTACCGTCCTTAAAGCCGGCACGGATACCGTCGACTTTGGCCTTGATATCCGCAGGCACATCCTCTGCAACCGACACCATGTCGATGGCGCCTTCTTTAACGCCCCACCAAGACGTACCCGTTGTCCACGTGCCGTCCAGCGCCTCTTTCACGGCCTTGCGGTAGTAGGGCGCCCAGTCAATGATGGCCGAACCCAAGTGCGCCTTGGGTGCGTAGGCGGTCATATCAGAGTCCCAACCAAAGGCACGCTTGCCATTCTTTTCTGCAGTTTGAAGCACGGCTGACGAGTCGGTGTTTTGCATCAACACGTCCGCACCACCGTTAATCAAAGATTGCGCCGCTTCGGTTTCTTTTGGTGGATTGAACCACTCGCCCACCCATACCACTTTGGTCGTCACAGCCGGGTTAACCGACTGCGCACCCATGGTGAAACTGTTGATGTTGCGGATGACCTCTGGGATTGGAATGGAGCCGACCACGCCCAAGGTGTTGCTCTTGGTCATTGCACCGGCAATGACACCCGCCATGTAGGCGCCTTGGTAGGTACGGCTGTCATAGGTCCGCATGTTGCCAGCGGTTTTGTAGCCTGTCGCGTGTTCGAACTTCACGTCCGCAAAGTCAGGTGACAACTTCAACATGGGTTCCATGTAACCGAAGGTGGTACCAAAAATGAGGCTGTTACCTTGGCTGGCCATGTCACGGATGACTCGCTCAGCATCCGCGCTTTCAGGCACGTTCTCGACGTAAGACGTCACAATTTTGTCGCCAAACTCAGCCTGAACGGCAGCGCGTGCGCGGTCGTGGGCATACGTCCAGCCACCATCGCCCACCGGGCCAACGTAGGCAAACGCGACCTTCAACGGCGCAGTCTCAGCCGCCGCTGGTGCCGCTGGTGCTGCGGCTTGTTCTTTCTCACCACAGCCCACCAAAGAGCCGGCAGCAATCGCAGCAATTGCTGCAAGCGCGCTGACTTTGGTCAGTGCTTTAAATCGGGTAGTCATCATGCAAACACTCCTAAAAATTCGACAACAAAAAAAGGAAACTTTGACCGTCAAAACGGACATTATGAACTCGGATGAAATGGTTTTCCAATGCTTTGGGGCATATTCAAGCGAATCCATTGTGGATTACGCGAAATCAGCACCAACACCAAAATGGTGGCTAGGTAGGGCAGCATATTCAAAAACTGGCTGGAAATGTGCACGCCCATGCCTTGCAAGTGAAATTGCAACATGGTCACCGCGCCAAATAAATAGGCGCCAAGCAGCACCCGCATAGGACGCCAGGTCGCAAACGTGGTCAACGCCAGGGCAATCCAGCCCTTGCCCGCGATCATGCCTTCTACCCACAACGGGGTATACACCGTGGCCACATAGGCGCCCGCCAAACCACACAGCGCCCCGCCCGCCACCACAGCACCTAAACGAATCAGCCGTACGTTGTAGCCCAACGCATGGGCAGACTCAGGCGACTCGCCCACACTGCGCAGGACCAAGCCAGCACGCGTTCTAAACAAAAAGAACATGAGTCCAAGCGTGATGGCAATCGCCAGATACACCACAGGGTGTTGGTTGAAGAACGCGGGACCCACAAACGGCAAATCGCCAAGAAAGGGCACTTTAAAGTGCAGGGCCTCAGGTAATTTCTCTTGCACGTAGGCCGTACCCGCAAACGCCGATAGCCCCGCTCCAAAGAGACTCAATGCCAAACCGGTCGCATATTGATTGGTCCCCAACCAAATGACCAGCACCCCAAAGCACCCGGCCAACAGCCCCCCGACGACCATGCCGGCGGCGAAACCGGCGACCGCACTGCCGGTGTGTACCACGGTGGCAAACCCGGCCAACGCGGCGCACAGCATCATGCCTTCCGCACCGAGATTCAAAATACCCGCCTTCTCGTTAATCAAGAGTCCCAACGAGGCCAAGGCCAGAATCGTGCCGGCATCCAAGGCTGCGGCGATTAATAGGGCACTGCTCATAGACGTTTACTCCAAACCAGCCGCTTGGCGATCAAGATGTCGCAGGCCAAGAGCGCAAACAGCAACAGGCCTTGGAAGACGCCGGTAATCGACTTGGGCAAGCCCAACCGCGATTGCGCCAACTCGCCCCCGATATAGAAGATACTCATCAGCACCGCAGAAAACACAGCCCCCACGGGATGCAGCCGTCCAACAAAGGCCACAATAATGGCCGCAAACCCATAGCCTGCGGGCACATACGGTGTGAGTTGTCCGATGGGGCCAGCCACCTCCAGCGCCCCCGCTAGCCCCGCGAATGCGCCACTGATCAACAAGGCCACCCACAGCGCACGGCGCGATGAAAAACCCGCGTACCGCGCCGCAAGGGGTGCCAAACCACCCACCTGTTGGGCAAAGCCCGCGCGCGTGCGGTAGAGGTAAACCCACACCGCTCCCGCTCCGATCAGCGCCAGTAACAGACCAATGGTGACCCGTGAGCCGTCCAGCAAACGCGGCACTTTGGTTACCGCGTCAAAGGTTTTAGTTTGTGGAAAGTTGTACCCGTTCGGATCTTTCCACGGACCGTATACGACATATTGAAGCAGTTGAATGGCCACGTACACCAACATCAGACTGACAAGAATTTCATTGGCATTGAACCGGTCACGCAAGAACGCCACGATACCTGCCCAAAACATCCCGCCGGCAACGCCTGCCAATAAAACCGCTGGCACCATCCAGCCCGTGCTGGTCGCATCCGCCGTTAGCGCCATACCGCCCGCGGCGACTGCGCCCATCACGTACTGACCCTCCGCACCAATATTCCAGACATTGCTGCGAAAACAAACAGCCAAACCCAGCGCGATTAACAACAGAGGCGTGGCCTTCACCAACAACTCGCTCAATGCGTAGGTGCTTTTAATCGGCTCCCAGAAAAACACCAGTAGCCCTTGGATGGGGTCTTTTCCTAGGGCCACAAAAATACCCAAGCCAATGCACACGGTCAGCAACAAGGCCAAGACAGGCGAGGCATACGTCCAAAAAACAGAAGCCTCTGCGCGCGGCTTTAACTCAATCATTGGTGACCTCCCATAGCCCAGACATCCACGAGCCAATGGTCTCGACGCTGGCCTCAGCTATTGGCAGAGAGGGTGACAGCCGGCCCTTGGCCATGACCACCAAACGGTCGCTAAGGGCAAACAACTCCTCTAACTCCTCGCTAATTAAGAGCACGGCACACCCTGCATCACGCAACGCCAAAATCGCGGTACGAATCTGCGCCGCCGCCCCCACATCGACACCCCACGTCGGCTGGCTCAGGATGAGTAGGCGCGGTTGGGCGGCCATCTCACGACCCACGATGAATTTTTGTAAGTTCCCACCTGACAAGGACTGCGCCACGGCGCTAGGGCCACCCGCCTTAACGCGAAAGCTGGTAATGATGTGCGCCGCTTGACGCCGCAGCGCGGCCAAGTCAATCCAGCCCGACGGCTTCACCGCCTCGGTGCGCGTGAGCAATAGGTTTTGCGCGAGGCTCAGGCTAGGTACCGCGCCACGACCCAGCCGCTCTTCGGGTACCACGTGTAACCCGGCAAGTCGCCGAACGGCCGGCGGGGCCGTCCCCACGGATTGCCCATCCATTTGAATCATTTGCGCTTGGGCGCGCCCATCTTCCCCCGACAACAGGCGCACCAACTCGGCTTGGCCGTTGCCAGACACACCAGCGACCCCCAGCACCTCTCCCCCTCTGACCTCAAAGCACACATCGCGCAAGGTGGTGCCAAACGGGTCTTCCGAAGGAACGGCTAGGTGTTGCACCGCCAAGACCACTGCGCCCGATACCTCGGCACGTTCCGGTAGCGCAGGCGGCTCAGCCCCAATCATGAGGCGACTCAGAGAAGCATTGCTTTCTTCTTGGGGGTTACACACCCCGGTGACCTTCCCGCCCCGCAACACGGTACAGGCCGAGCAGAGGTCGCGTATCTCGTGCAGCTTGTGGCTGATGTACACAATGCTGCACCCCTCTTTAGCCAACTGTCTCAAGACGACAAACAGCTTGGTCACCGCTTGCGGCGTCAACACCGACGTGGGCTCATCCAGAATGAGTAACCGCGGCTCAGTCAATAGGGCGCGAATAATTTCAACCCGTTGTCGCTCTCCCACGCTCAAGGTGTGAACCGGTCGCAGGGGATCAATATCCAGGCCGTAGGCTTGGGCCTTTTCTGTAATCGCTGCCTGCACCTGTGCCAAACCCATTTGGGCGTCCAAGCCCAACCACACGTTTTCAGCCACCGTGAGGGTGTCAAACAGGCTGAAGTGCTGGAACACCATCGCGATCCCTAACGCGCGCGCTGCCTGCGGGTTGCGCACAACCACGGTCTCACCGTTAAAAGCGATGCTGCCGCCGTCAGGCTGCACGGCGCCATAAATCATCTTCATTAAGGTCGACTTACCTGCGCCGTTTTCGCCGAGTACCGCGTGAATTTCACCCGGTTGTACCGACAAACTGACGTCGTCATTGGCCACCACGCTGGGGTAGCGCTTGGTGAGTCCTTTGATCTGTAGGCGGGGCGTTGTCATGCGGGTTACGGGCGGTCAGGTTGGTCGGATTCAGCGCAACACCAAGGTTAACGCTATTTTTGATCAGGAAGAATGAGGATCGCTCGAAAGTCGTTCACATTTGTGTGGGTCGGCCCGGTGACCACCAAGTCGTTGATGGCTGAGAAATAACCGTAGCTGTCGTTGCGCGCGAGGCAGTCCGACAGTTTGACACCGGCCTGCTGCGCCCGTTTGAGCGTGTCTGGCGTCACGACCGCACCCGCGTTGGACTCGACACCGTCGATGCCATCGGTATCAGCGGCCAGCCCCCAAACACCGGGTACCGCGTTCAGCCCCTGAGCCAGCCCCAAGCAAAACTCGGCGGCGCGCCCGCCACGTCCACGCGGTAGCCCCTGTTGCTGCGCGTGCTTTGCCATCGTCACGGTCGTCTCTCCGCCACTCAAAATCACGCAAGGCGCCTGAAAAGCCGAGAAGGCAGACGACCCACTGGGCGGATTCGCCGCCGCCTTCGCCAATGCCGCGTGCACGCGACCAACCTCACGCGACTCCCCTTCCAAGTCATCCGACAACACATAGGCACGCACGCCCATGGCCTCAGCCGCCTCTGCGGCCGCACGCAGCGACTCCGCTGGTGTCGCAATCAAGCGCACGGTGTGCCCTTGCCAGATCGGGTTCGCCGGTTTTGGCGACTCCAACGCACCGCTTCGCAGCGCGGCCATCACCGGCGCGGGCAGATCGATACCCAAGCGCGCCAAAATGGCTAAGGCGTCTGCGCAAGTCGTCTCGTCAGGCACCGTTGGGCCACTCGCAATCACGCCGACATCATCACCCGGCACGTCGCTAATCGCCAACGTGACGAGTGTCGCTGGCGCACAGGCGAGCCCGAGTCGGCCGCCCTTGATGACGCTGAGGTGCTTGCGCACGCAATTCATGTCACCAATCCCCGCACCGCTGTCGAGCAAGGCTTGGTTCAGCTGCTGCTTATCCGCCAAGCTCAGTCCCGCCGCCGGCGCGGTCAACAGAGCCGAGCCGCCGCCAGACATCAAACAAATGACCAAGTCCCCCGCCTGGGCTTGTTCAGCGATCGCCAGCATGCGCTGTGCCGCAGCGACCCCAGCGGCGTCGGGTACGGGGTGGGCGGCCTCCAAAATATGAATCCGCGGTACACGCCCAGAAAGCCGCTCAGAACGCGGCGGTGTGTGTTCGTAGCGAGTAACCACGGCACCACTCAAGGGCGCATCTGCCGGCCACAGCTCCTCTAAGGCCTGCGCCATCGCGCCCGCGGCTTTGCCCGCGCCAATCACCCAGGTCTTCCCACTGCTGGGGACAGGCGGCAAGGCGTCGCGCATGTTCGCCAAGGGCGAGGCACGTGTCACCGCCACATCAAACAAATGGCGCAAAAATTTTATTGGGTCGTCGCTTGTTTGCATGGGCGTGGGTGTGGGCTTAGGCTGAGGCTGGGGCACGTATGCTTACGCTTGGGTCTGGGGTGGGCGTGAGGCCTGCGCGTCTCGCAGCCACCCCAAGCCGTCAGACGTTGCGTTGGGTGCAACGCCCTTGGCGGGGCGATACTCACAACCCACCCAGCCAGACCAGTCACAGGCGGCGGCGACCTCGTCGAGGACGTCAAACAAATAGCCGACATTCAACTCACCAACATCGGGCTCATGGCGCATGGGCACGCCAGCGATCTGGAAGTGCCCGACCCGTCCCGTCGGCAGGTACTGGCGAATCTTCATCGCCACGTCGCCTTCCATGATTTGGCAGTGGTACAAATCCATTTGCACCTTGATATTGTCCATCCCAATGCGCTGCACGATCTCATGCGCTTGCGCTTGGTAGTTCAAAAAGAATCCGGGGATATCACGGGTGTTGATCGGCTCAATCAGCACATCACGGCCCTGTAACGCGGCTTGCGTGGCGGCCCAAGCAAGGTTGGTCTCGTAGGTCTCGCTTAACACCTGCTGGTCAACACCGGCGGGCGCCAAGCCCGCCATCACATGAATGCGCGGACAGTCCAGCAGGCGCGCGTAGGTCAATGCCTTTTCAATGCCGCTGCGAAACTCGGACTCCCGCCCCGGCAAACACGCCAGACCGCGCTCACCACCGTCCCAGTCCCCAGGCGGCGCATTGAACAAGACCTGTGACAACCCATGAGCCTGCAACTGTTGGGCCAGCACCTCGGGCGCAAAGTCGTAAGGAAACAGATACTCCACCGCCTCAAAGCCATCCTTGGCCGCAGCCTGAAACCGGTCGAGAAAGGGTTGCTCGGTGTACAACATCGAGAGATTGGCGGCAAAACGTGGCATGGGGCGTCCTATGTGAGAGGTGACAGCATCGCAGGTAAGTTCGATTTTATGCGGGGTTGCGTCCACTTTTGACCGCTTGGCGGGCTTGCTTTTTAGCCTTCTTGGTCGCCTCCTTGCGCACCGTGCGCTCGGCGTCTAACTGCTCGCCTTCGGCCAACCAGGCCGCAAATTCGTCTGGGGTCTCTAGGCTGATACGGCCAAGCATTTGCGCGCGGAAGTCGTGAATCACAATCTCCGCCGCTTTGGTCACATTGATGCGCCCACCACTTTGGATGGCGCCGCGCTTCCTCGCGATCTCATCTAGCAAGTCCGTGTCCACAAAATCAGCGACATTGGCAATGCTGTAGCGATGCGCAACCGCATCCGGGTAATGCGTAATGAGGTAGTCCAGTAGCTCGAGTGCCACCGTTTCCTCGTCAAACGCAGCCACCCCAATCGCGCCACTGGCTGCCAAGTTGTAGCCACTGCGCGCCACAATGATGCGGGGCCACAAGACACCGGGGGTGTCGTAAAGGTAGAAGTCAGGTGCGAGCGTCACACGTTGCTCGAGCTTGGTCACACCCGCCTCATCACCGGTTTTGACCGCCCGCTTGCCCTTCAAGGTATTGATCAACGTCGACTTGCCGACGTTGGGGATACCGCAGATCAGCACACGCATGGGTTTGTGCACGCCGCCTCGGTTGGGTGCCAGCTGTTGGCAGGCCTCAATCAGGGTTTTCGCTGGTGCTTGGATACTCGCGTCAATTGCAATCGCACGCACGCCCGACTGGGCGTTGTAATGCGTCAGCCACTGCTCCGTACGATCTGGGGCCGCCATATCTTGCTTGCTCAGTACCTTGAGCGTTGGCTTGCCCTGAATCAGCTCGGCCAACATCGGATTGGCACTCGATCCGGGCAAGCGCGCGTCCAGCATCTCAATCACCACGTCGATGCCCTTGATGCGCTCCTCAATCGCCTTACGAGTGAGGTGCATGTGACCCGGAAACCATTGAATCGCCATAAACGCAGACTACTTTCTTTCTTTTTGGCAACCGCGCCACCGAACCCTTTAGGGCTAACGAGGGCGGTCACGGCCCAAACGGGCTCAAACAACTACAATCTGAGCCTTAATATGTGTGATAAAAAACACATCAAAACAATAAACAGCCCATGAAGCACGTTTCCCAAAGCCTATTCATCGTTGCCGCCACTGCCCTCATCTATTTTCTTGGCTTTCAACTAAACTTCCGCCTCTTCACCGAGTTGGAGAGCTCATTTGGGGTCAACTGGATTTTTATACCCAGTGGCATTCGGCTCGCCGCCGTGTTGCTGGCCGGCTGGTTGGGCGCTCTGGGTATTGTATTGGGCTCATTCATCATCGTTTTGGTCAACTACGATGTTCCCCTCTCCATTTTTTCGATTGGAACCGCGCTCATATCGGGTCTCTCGCCACTATTTGCCAGAAGAGTCGCCATCACCTACCTGCGACTTGATCCCGAGTTAAGCAACATCAAGACGACTGGCCTACTCGGCTTGGCCAGCCTGTTCGCTGTGATCAGCGCCAGCGCCCACCAGCTGTGGTTTTCTGTCTTCGAGCGCAATAACGATCTGCTTCAAGACACCTTCATCATGGCCTTTGGCGACTTGGCGGGCACCCTCATCGTCCTGTTCTCCCTGGAGCTCGTGATCATGGCGCTGCGCAAAATCGGACCACGCTCCTAAGGACTCGACCCAAGGCCCCGACCCAAGACCCTGACACGAGGGCCTAGGCGCTGGCAACCAGTTGTTGCGCGAGCTTGTTGTGCTGCTCGACCAGCACGGGCAGGTCGACGGTAAGTAAGTGGCCTTGGTCGACAACCACCCGCCCATTCACCACCACGTAATGCGCCGGTGCACTGGCGCATAGCATCAAGGCCCCAATGGGGTCATGCACGGCACCGCCTGCAAAACCCAAGACACCCACGTCGAACAAAGCGAGGTCTGCGCACATGCCTACCGCAATCTGACCAATATCGTGCGCGCGACCCAAGACCTCGGCACTGCCACGGGTCGCCAAGTGCAGCGCATCGCGCGGCGTCATTTCGGCGGGCCCCAAATCGCAGCCAAAAAAGGTTTGTCCGTCCCGCACCTCAGGCGCTTGCATCGCACGGCCAACCCGCGCCAGCAGCATGGCCTGACGCGCTTCATTCAAGAGGTGTGCCGCGTCGTTGCTGGCACTGCCGTCAACGCCTAACCCGACGGGAACGCCTGCGTCCAACATCTTGCGTATGGGCGCAATACCCGAGGCGAGGCGCATATTGCTACAAGGGCAATGCGCCACACCGGTGCGCGTGGCGGCGAACAAGGAGATCCCCTCGGCGTCTAGCTTCACACAATGCGCATGCCATACGTCCGCGCCAACCCACCCCAGTGACTCGGCATACTGCGTGGGCGTGCAATTGAACTTCTCTTGGCTGTAGCGCACATCATGGTCGTTTTCCGCTAGGTGCGTGTGCAGACGCACGCCGTAGCTGCGGGCCAATTCGGCGGATACCCGCATGAGGTCTTGGCTCACAGAGAATGGCGAGCACGGTGCAACCGACACATTGAGCATGGAACCAAAATCGTCGGCGTGATAGGTTTCTATCAATCGACGGGTGTCATGCAAGATGACATCCTCTTTTTCAACGATGCGATCGGGTGGCAACCCGCCGTCACTTTCACCCACACTCATGCTGCCACGGGTCGCCACAAAGCGCATACCAATGGCTTGCGCGCCCTCGATACTGTCGTCCAAACGCACCCCATTCGGATACATATACAGATGGTCACTGGTGGTGGTGCACCCACTGAGCAACAACTCCGCCATCGCGACTTGCGTAGAGACCTTGACCATGTGGGGTGTTAGGCCAGCCCATATGGGATACAGCCCCTGCAACCAGCTGAAGAGTTCGGCGTTTTGGCTAACGGGCACCGCCTTGGTCAAACTCTGCGTCATGTGGTGGTGGGTATTGATCAAACCCGGTGTCACCACGTGACCGCTCGCATCAATCACATGATCTGCCGTTTGAGGCAGCGTGTCCTGAGGGCCGACCGCCTCGATGCGGTTGCCCCTGATGAAGATACTGCCGTCGCGCCATTCGGTCTGCGCGTCATCCATACAGGCAATGGCCCGCGCATTTTTGATTAACAACGTCGCCATACCGGTGCACTCCCTGAACAAGTTGAGATCGCCAAATCCCGCCACTTACCGTGATGTGGGCCCGTTTTTAAACCAAGTGGCTAACAGCGCGCGCTCTGACGGTAGCATACCGGTCCCGTTATTCATGGGCATCGCCCGACTCACAACGGCTTGCTGGTAGATGGCTTGCGCTTGCGCCACGATACGCGCATCGCTATCCAGGCGGATACCCTTCATTTGCACGGCCTCCCCATGGCACATCACGCAGCGCTGCGTCACCACGGCGCGCACCTCGGCGAAATCAACAGCGACTGGGGTCGTGGCTGAGGTTGCGGTTGACGCCATATCGGTCGGCTCCGGTTGTGGGCGCATGGCCACCACCAGCGCAGCAATCACAGCCACACCCGCCAATGCATAGGGCAAGGGGTTGGCGTTACGCCCCAGTTTGAAGCCGTGTCGCATGACAAAGAACTGGCGGATCAAGGCCCCAGCCGTCATCATCAACACGAGCACCACCCAGTTATAGGGCCCCGTATAGGTGAAGCTGTAGTGGTTGCTCAACATCGCAAACAACACGGGCAAGGTGAAGTAGGTGTTGTGCACGCTGCGCTGTTTGCCGCGTTTGCCGTGAATCGGGTCAATCGGCTCGCCAGCCCCCATGGCTTTCACTACCTTGCGCTGGCCCGGAATAATCCAGAAGAAAACGTTGGCACTCATCGCCGTGCCGATCATGGCACCAACTAACAGAAAAGCGGCCCGACCTGCAAACGCATGCGTGGCCAGCCAAGCAGCGGCAACCACGGTGATGAATACCAATAAACCCACCCACTTATCGCCCCCGTCACGCGCACCGACCGTGCGACAAAGCGTATCGTAAATAAGCCAGAAGCCCGCCAGAAACGCCAGCGCAACAAGCACCGCCTCCGATTGCGTCCAAGCCACCAAGTTGGGGTCCACCATATAGGTTTGGGCCTGCCACAAATAAGACACCGAAAACAAAGCGAACCCGGTTAACCATGTCGAGTAACTTTCCCAATAAAACCAATGCAGGTGCGTATGGATTTTCTTGGGGGCGACCATGTATTTTTGTGGGTTGTAAAACCCCCCGCCATGTACGGCCCACATGGCACCGCCGACGCCCTTTTCCAGCAAGTCAGGCGACTCGGGCTTGATGAGGTTGTTGTCTAAGAAGACAAAGTAGAAAGACGATCCCACCCACGCGATGGCCGTAATGACGTGCAGCCACCGTAAAAGTAAATTCGCCCAGTCAAACAAATAGGCTTCCATTCGTTTTCTCGCTTACTCGAAGTGATGTGCGCTAGGCACACCGTGTGAGGGCTCACCACTGCGGGCGCTGTAAGCCTGTTCGAGATCGCGAACCGCGAGCAAACCGCCTCCTCAATTGGCGTCAGCTCCGTGCACCGCGGCGACCTCATAGAATTGTATACAAAATAAGGGGTATCGCAAGCCCTAAATCGCTTGGGCAATCCGCTTAATCAACGCGTGGGCTAGCGCGTTTTTGGATGCCAGAGGCATTTCCTCCGTCCCCTGCGCAGTCACCAGTAGCAACGCATTGTCGTCTTGACCAAACGTGGCCGGCCCGATGTTGCCTACCAATAAGGGGACGTTTTTCCGCTCTCGTTTGGCCTGTGCATGGCGTTCAAGATCGTGACTCTCCGCAGCAAAACCCACGCAATACAGGTCACCGCTCTGCGCACGCGCGCTCGCTGCCACGGTCGCCAAAATATCCACGGTCTCCACAAAGCGCAGGGCTGGGGGCTCGCCAGACCCGTCCTTTTTCAATTTTTGGGTTGCCGGCGTCGCCGGCGTCCAGTCCGCTACGGCGGCGCAAGCAATGAACACATGGGCATCGTGCACATCCGCCTGCACAGCAGCGAACATGTCTTGGGCGCTGGAAACATCCACCCGCTGGACCCCGCTAGGGGTCGCCAGTGCCACCGGCCCCGTCACCAGCGTCACCCGCGCACCCGCCCGTGCAGCTGCCGACGCCAAGGCAAACCCCATTTTTCCGCTAGATCGGTTGGTCAATACACGCACCGGATCAATGGCCTCGACCGTCGGCCCCGCCGTAATCAGCACATGCCGGCCCGCCAAAGACTTGTCGTAGAAAAATGCATCCACCGCCTCTAACAAGGCATCCGGCTCCAGCATGCGACCATCGCCCACCTCACCACACGCTTGGGCACCCGCATCCACGCCCAAAACGTGCGCCCCATCAGCGCGCAATTGCGCCACATTGCGTTGCGTGGCGGGGTGTGTCCACATCTCACGGTTCATCGCAGGGGCAAGAATCAAGGGCACGCGCTCTATCGGCCTCGCCAAGCACATCAGGCTCAGCAGCTCGTCGGCGCGACCGTGGAGCAACTTGGCCATGAAATCAGCGCTGGCTGGCGCTACCACAATGGCATCTGCTTCCCGGCTGAGGTTGATATGGGCCATGTTGTTGTCCACGCCCCCCGCAGTACGGTCATCCCATTGGCTAATGAACACCGCCCGACCACTGAGTGCCTGCATGGTCACTGGCGTAATGAATTCCGCGGCGGACGGCGTCATGACCACCTGTACGGTGGCCCCCGCCTTAATCAGCGCCCGACAAAATTCGGCCGCCTTGTAACAGGCAATGCCCCCACTTAAGCCCAAAACGATGTGGCGCCCTGCGACACCGCTTGGGGTCGTACCCGCTGGAAATTCCATTTTTTCTGCCATAGCCGTAATTTAGCCGACTTTTGCGTCTAAGTGGCTGACTGCGGGGCTAGGCGACGCGTTGGCAGCGCGGCACCGTCGGACACACATCCCGCCTGTCGCTCACCCGCACTTCTGACGCCTCTATAATTAGAATTTCCACAAGCCGCGAGTGCCAAGCACCCGCTCGTGAAATGACCAAATTTGTCTTCGTTACCGGCGGTGTGGTGTCCTCATTGGGCAAGGGCATCGCATCTGCATCACTGGCCGCACTCCTAGAGTCACGCGGCCTCAAAGTCACCCTTATCAAGTTAGACCCCTACCTAAACGTTGATCCGGGCACCATGTCACCGTTTCAGCATGGTGAGGTGTACGTGACCGACGATGGGGCGGAGACCGACCTCGACCTCGGCCACTATGAGCGTTTCATTGAAGCGCGCATGAAGAAGGCCAACAACTTCACGACCGGTCAAATTTACAAAAGCGTTCTCGAGAAAGAGCGCCGTGGTGACTACTTGGGCAAAACCGTCCAAGTGATCCCGCATGTCACCAATGAAATTCAAGACTTCGTTAAACGCGGCGCTGGTATCGGCACCCGAGATGCGGTCGACGTGGCCATCGTCGAAATCGGCGGCACGGTCGGTGATATCGAGTCGCTGCCCTTTCTAGAGGCTGTGCGCCAACTCAGTTTGCGCATGGGGCCCAATATGGCCGCCTTTGTCCACTTGACCTACTTGCCTTGGTTAGGCGCTGCGGGTGAGCTGAAAACCAAGCCCACGCAACACACGGTTCAAAAGCTACGCGAGATCGGTATTCAACCCGACGCCTTGCTGTGTCGTGCCGATCGCCGTATTCCCGATGAAGAGCGCGAGAAGATATCGCTGTTTACCAACGTCGCGGCCTGGGGTGTGATCTCCATGCCCGATGTGGATACCATTTACAAGGTCCCGCGCCTGTTGCACGAGCAAGGCCTGGATGGCCTCATCTGTGACAAGTTGCGTTTGAACACCCCGCCAGCCAAGCTAGCCCGTTGGGATAACTTGGTGCAGGCCGTCGGCAACCCACAAGGCGAAGTCAACATCGCAATGGTCGGCAAATACGTCGAATTGTCGGACAGCTATAAATCAGTCAACGAGGCACTGCGCCACGCCGGTCTCAAAAACCACGTTCAAGTGAACATCAGCTACATCGACTCGGAAACGCTATCGTCTAGCAACATCAGCCAACTCGATGCCTATGACGGCATTTTGGTGCCGGGTGGCTTTGGTCAGCGCGGCGTCGAAGGCAAAATTTCAACCGCGCAATTTGCGCGTGAAGGCAAGGTGCCGTATCTGGGTATTTGCTTGGGTATGCAGGTCGCCACCATCGAGTTTGCGCGACATGTCGCCGGACTCGCAGACGCCAATTCCACCGAGTTTGAACCCGATACCAAGACACCCGTGATCGCGCTGATTGACGAGTGGAAGGATGCCGATGGCACGATTCAAAAGCGCTCAGCCAACTCCGATTTAGGCGGCACCATGCGTTTGGGTGCGCAAACCTCAGACGTTCGCAAGGACACCATTGCGCATGCGATCTACGGCGACGTCGTCACCGAACGTCACCGCCATCGCTACGAAGCCAACGTGAACTACCTAGACCAGCTGCGCGATGCCGGCTTGGTGATTTCCGCACTCACGCAGCGCGAGCAACTCACAGAAGTTGTGGAGTTACCCACCAACGTGCACCCCTGGTACGTTGGCGTGCAGTTCCACCCTGAATTCAAGTCCACGCCTTGGGATGGACACCCCTTGTTTAACGCGTTCATCAAGGCATCGCTGACCCAGCGCGCCGCCAAGTCAGCGAGCTGACCGGGTGACCCTTTCAAACCATGCCCCCTACCCAAAGGTCTCACCATGAAGCTATGCAACTTTGAAATCGGACTAGACAAGCCATTTTTCCTGATTGCCGGGCCCTGCGTCATCGAATCGGCGCAATTGCAAATGGATACAGCAGGCACCCTCAAAGAGATCACGACTGAGCTGGGTATTCCCTTTATCTTCAAGAGCAGCTTTGACAAAGCAAACCGATCTAGCGGCACCACGTTTAGGGGCCCTGGCATCGACGAGGGTCTGGCCATCTTGGCCAGTGTCAAGCAGGCATTGGGCATCCCTGTGTTAACCGACGTACACAGCGAAGAACAAATTGCGCAAGTTGCCGCTGTTGTAGACGTTTTGCAGACACCAGCATTTCTCTGCCGACAAACCGACTTCATTCGTGCCATTGCCCAAAGCGGCAAACCGGTCAACATCAAGAAGGGGCAGTTCTTGGCGCCGCATGACATGAAAAATGTCATCGATAAAGCGCGTGCGGCTGCCAGAGAGGTGGGCTTGCCAGAAGACAACTTTATGGCGTGTGAGCGTGGCGCCAGCTTTGGCTACAACAACCTCGTATCCGATATGCGTAGCTTGGCGATCATGCGGGAGACGGGTGCGCCCGTGGTGTTTGATGCCACCCACAGTGTGCAGCTACCGGGTGGGCAAGGTACCAGCAGCGGCGGCATGCGCGAGATGGTGCCTGTCTTGTCGCGTGCAGCCGTCGCGGTCGGCGTGGCCGGCCTGTTCATGGAAACGCACCCCGACCCGAAAAATGCAATGAGTGATGGCCCCAACGCGGTGCCCTTGCATCAGATGCGACCGTTGCTAGAAACCCTGCTGGCATTAGACCAAGCGACCAAGCGACATGGTTTTCTAGAAAACAACTTCGCGTAACACGGCAAGCGCCAACGAGAGGGTCGCACGTGCGCAGAACGTCGGGTCTAATCAAGACACGCTACTTACAACTCTTTTAACTTTAGCCTGCCTGTGCAGGCACACTAAAACACCAAAGGAAACGCAACATGAGCGCTATCGTAGATATTGTCGGTCGGGAAATTTTGGACAGCCGCGGCAACCCAACGGTTGAATGCGACGTCTTATTAGAGTCTGGCGTCATGGGCCGTGCGGCCGTACCATCCGGTGCATCCACTGGTTCGCGTGAAGCCATTGAGTTGCGTGACGGCAACCAAGCCCGCTACCTCGGCAAAGGCGTGATGCAGGCTGTGGAGCACATCAACACAGAAATCTCAGAAGCCATCATCGGCCTCGACGCGTCAGAGCAGGGTTTCTTGGACAAGACCTTGATCGACCTCGACGGCACAGAAAACAAAGGGCGTTTGGGTGCCAACGCGATGCTCGCCGTGTCCATGGCGGTCGCGCGCGCCGCAGCAGAAGAGGCGGGACTTCCCCTTTACCGCTACTTTGGCGGCATGAGCGGCGTGCAATTGCCTGTACCCATGATGAACGTGGTGAACGGCGGCGCACACGCCAATAACAACCTCGACTTGCAAGAGTTGATGATCATCCCCGTGGGAGCGCCTAGCTTCCGCGAGGCCCTACGTTGGGGCGCGGAGACCTTCCATGCCTTGAAGAAAATATTGCACGACAAAGGCATGAGCGTTGCCGTCGGTGACGAAGGTGGCTTTGCCCCGAACGTGGACAGCCACGAGGCGGCCATACAGCTGATTTTGGATGCCATTGCCGCTGCCGGCTACACGCCAGGCGAGCAAATTGCCTTGGGTCTCGACTGCGCAGCCAGTGAGTTCTACAAAGACGGCCAGTACTGCCTAGAGGGCGAAGGCCTCACACTCTCCGCACAAGCTTGGACCGATATGTTGGCAACGTGGGTAGACAAGTACCCGATTATCAGCATCGAAGACGGCATGGCAGAGGACGACTGGGACGGCTGGAAGCTACTCAGCGACCGCTTGAAATCAAAGGTGCAGTTGGTCGGCGACGACTTGTTCGTGACCAATACCAAAATTTTGAAAGAAGGCATCGACAAAGGAATCGCCAACTCTATCCTGATCAAGATCAACCAAATTGGCACACTCACCGAGACCTTTGCTGCCATTGAGATGGCCAAGCGCGCCGGTTACACTGCCGTCATTAGCCACCGGTCTGGCGAGACGGAAGACAGCACCATCGCAGATATTGCCGTGGGAACCAATGCCGGCCAAATAAAAACTGGGTCATTGAGCCGAAGCGATCGCATGGCCAAGTACAACCAGTTACTCCGTATAGAAGAGGACTTGGGCGAAGTGGCTCAATATCCTGGTCGAAGCGCTTTCTACAATTTGCGCTAAGCGTTAAACTGCGCTTTGTAACCGATCAACCCGTTTACAAGGCGCAACTGCAACATGAAACTACGCCCCTACCTCGTCCCGGCTGCCTTGGCCTTGCTGCTCTTGGTCTTACAAGGACAGCTTTGGTTTGGGCGTGGCAGCTTGCCTGACGTTGGCGATCTGCGCAGCCAACTGAGCGCCCTCGAGGAAGACAACGCGGCTCTGCATCTGCGCAACGAGCAAATTACAAGCGAGCTGCGCGACCTGAAAGAAGGCCTAGAAGTCATAGAGGCCTACGCCCGCAAAGAGCTTGGCATGGTGAAGAGCAACGAGATTTTTGTGCAGTACGCCAAGCCGACAAATTCCAATACGGTCGACCCTGCGGCGGCCCGTTCATCCGATCAGACCCCGTCGACAGGTCCCTAATTTGCAGACAACGGTCGTCGCGCTGCTGGGCGCCGAAAGCACCGGCAAAACCGCGCTAAGCCACGCCCTCGTCGCGCGCGCGCACCGTCTGGATATCCCAGCCGTTTTGGTAGAGGAAACCCTGCGCACATGGGTTAACGCCCACGGCAGGCTCCCCGCCGCCCACGACCAAGCCAGTATCGCGACCACCCATGAAGACGCGATCACGCGCGCGGTGTCTGCGCTCAAAGCCACTAAGCAGGAGGCCCACGCCTTGGTCATCGCCGACACCACATCGATCATGACAGCGGCGTATAGCCGTTATTACTTTCAGGATGATGCCATCTGGGAACAGGCGCGCGCCGCTGAGACAGTGGGCGGCAAACGTATCCGCTTGTTGATGGGCTTGGATTTACCTTGGCAGGAAGAAGCTGGACAGCGCGATGGACCGCAGCACCAAGGCGGCGTCGATACCCTTTTGCGCCAACACCTCTCGCAACATGGTTGGGACTACCACGTGGTCTATGGCAAAAACGAGGCCCGCGTGGATGCCGCATGGCGGACCATCGCAACGCAGCTGTCCCGTGAAGACTGGCTAGACGCGCAGCCCGAATCCCAAGGTCGCAGCGATTGGGTCTGCCAAGACTGCAGTGACCCCGACTGCGAACGATATTTATTCACGCGCTTGCTGGCAGCAAAATCCAATAATGAGTCGTCTAAATAGACCCGCTAGATAAATCGGTCTAGCCACCAAACGGTGACCAGGTCTCCCGCTGCCACCGCATCCTGTGCATGATCGAGCACCACCAAACAATTAGCCTGCACCATGCCACTCAAAACGCCAGAGCCTTGGTTGGGTAGCACCTCCACACAGGCAACACCGTTGGCATCAATGCGGCAAAACCCACGCTGATACTCGGTACGGCCCGGCCGCTTGCGAATCGCAGCGACGCTGCGCACCTGTGATTGCGGCAAGCAACTCACCGCCGTCCCCATCAGCGTTTGCAACGCAGGGCGCACAAAGGCTAAGAAAGTGACCATCACCGCCACAGGGTTCCCTGGCAATCCGAAGACAGGACAACCCGCCACACGCCCAACGGCCATCGGGCGTCCAGGGCGCATGGCAACCCGCCAAAAAACCACATCCCCAAGTTGACGCATCATCGCTTTGGTGTGGTCGGCCTCGCCCACGCTCACACCGCCGCTGCTGATCACCAAATCCGCCTGCACCGCCGCGCGTTGAAACGCCGCCTCGAGTTGTTGCGGGTCATCAGGCACCACGCCCATATCGATGGGCTCTGCCCCCCAACTTCGCAGTAACGAGAGCATCACCCAGCGGTTGCTGTCATACACCGCACCTTGGCGTGGCGCCTCGCCTAAACTCAGAATTTCACTGCCCGTGGAGAAGTAGGCCACGCGCGGGCGACGCACCACCGTAACCGTCGCAATACCTAAACTCGCCAACAGGCCCACCGCCGCGCTATGCAACACCTGCCCCGCCGCTAAGGCGACGCCGCCCGCGCGCAGATCTTCCCCAAGCAGGCGGCGGTTATCACCCGCGCGCAAGCCACCACCCTTGACCAACACGCCGGCCTCATCGCGGGTCGTCAACTCAGACGGCACCACGGTGTCAGCGCCTACGGGCATGGGCGCGCCGGTCATGATGTGCACGCACTGCCCTGCTTGCAGCGGCTGGGGCAATTGCGCTGCATCACCCGCCAACACGCGCCCCACAACATGTAAGCGCAAAGGCGTGTGACCGTCCCAGTCACCGAAGACGAAGGCATACCCATCCATCGCCGAGTTGTCATTGGGCGGCACGCTAATCGGAGAGATCACATCCAGCGCCAATACCCGACCGGCTGCGTCACCAATCGAGCGCGTTTCAAACTGCGTGGGGTCGTGCCGCAACGAGGTCACCAGACTACACGCGATGTTGACCACATCATCTACATGTACCGACTGCGGGTCATACCCTGCGAGCGCCGCCGTAATATCCGCCAATGACTTCATGCCACGTCCTCTCGTTCACCTGTCAACCACGCTGTCACAGCAACTCACCTCTTAAAAACAGATGTGCCGACTCGGCTTGTGTTGCCATGAGCGTCTCATTAAAAAAATCGTCTACGGGTAAATCGACCAACACACGGCCGCCTTCCATGTACAGAACCCGTGTTGCCAAACGCTTCACTTGCCCTAAATTGTGACTCGCGAAGACCACTGTTTTAGGCAATGACGCTACCCCCCTATCTAGCGACGCTGCGGCGGGCTGCTCTGCCACAAAGTCCGTGATGATGCGTTCTACATCCTGCTTGGCGTGCGGATCGAGACTGGCTGTTGGCTCATCCAACAACAGCACATCGGGGTCAACGACCAAGCACTGCGCCAAGGCCACACGCTGCAGCTGCCCAACCGACAACTGGGTGGCGGAACGCATCGCCAAATCGTCCAAGCGAAGCGCACGCAACCCACGCAGCGCCGGCTCTCTTGATGCACGCCACGGTGTACCACGCAGCCACAAGGCGAGGCGGATGTTATTGAGCACGGATAGTCTGAGCAAATGGGGCGTCTGCGCCAGCAAGCCATGCCTTGCAGGCGTTTGCGCTATGGTCCCGCCGTCGTCAACCGACAGCAAGCCTGCGAGGGTGCGCAACAGGGTACTTTTGCCACAGCCATTACTACCCACTAAGGCGATGCGCTCACCCGCATCGATGCACAAACTAATCGACTGCAATGCCACCGAGTCGGTTGCGTCCGTACGCAAGCGAACCGACACATCGCGCAGCGTCCACAGTGGCAGCGTCATGCAGCCCCCCGCATCACACGCGCGTCGTTACCCGGCACAGCAGACCCACCCGTACGGCGCAACACAACCCCCATCAAGATATTAAGGAGCAAAACCACCGCCAACAGCACCACGCCCAGACCCAGCGCAATCGGCAGATCGCCCTTGCTGGTTTCCAGCGCTATCGCGGTGGTCATGACCCGGGTAAATCCCTCCATATTGCCGCCGACGATCATCACCGCACCCACCTCAGAAACCGCACGACCAAAAGCGGTCAAGACGACGGTCACCAACGCAAAGCGTTCGTTCCATGCCAAGAGCACACCGCGCACCGCTGTACCTGCCCCCATCGCCCGCAGGCCTTCACCTTGCTGCCCTTCGGCGCGCTCAATGAGCTGGCGGGTGAGCGCGATCACCACCGGCAGAACCAGTACGGTTTGCGCGAACACCATCGCTTTGAAGGAATACAACCACCCCAAAAACCCCAGCGGACCCGACCGTGACAGCAACAAGTACACCACCAACCCCACGACCACCGAAGGCAGCGCTAGGCTGGTATTTAAAACGGTCAGCACAGCGCCGCGTCCACGGAAATCGACCAACGCCAGCCAAGACCCGCTGGCGATTCCCAGCACACACGCCAGCAAGCAAGCCATCGCGCTCAGCGCCAGCGAGCGAAAAATGATCTCAAATAACGTCGAATCTAAGGAGATCAACATCCCCCACGCCGCGATCAGACTGTCAATGAACATGCGATGACAAAAACGTTAAGACGTGACCGCTGCCACGTCAACGGCGCTGGGAACGATGCGCTCTGCACCGTGATAGATCAAAAAGTGTTGACCCGAACAGCGCCCCACCAAAGTCAGCCCGACGCGCTTGGCCATGTCCAGCCCCATATTGGTAACGCCTGAGCGAGACAACAAGAAAGGAATCCCCATTTGCGCCCCCTTGATCACCATTTCCGAAGTCAAGCGACCCGTGGTGTAAAACACCAAGTCATCACCCTGCAGGTTGTTCAGCCACATCCAGCCGGCAATGGCATCAACGGCGTTGTGTCGTCCCACATCTTCGACAAACATCAACAACGCATCACCACGAAACAAACCGCAACCGTGCACAGAGCCTGCTTGCTTGTAGATGGATGGCTGGGTTCTGATAGCGCCCACCACAGCCACCAGTGTGTCTTGCGGCAAACGCGCTTGCGGGTCGAGTTGTATGCTGTCGATGTCTGCCATGACATCACCAAATATCGTCCCCTGCCCGCAACCCGTGGTCACGGTGCGCTGTTGTTGGGCGTCTTTCCACAGCGCCAATACCTCTGGTCGTGCGGTGACCGCCGCAGCCCCTACATCCCAGTCCACTTGAACAGCCAGCACATCGTCTAAGGATTGAATGAGGCGCTGGTTGCGCAGCCAACCCAAGACCAAGGCCTCAGGCTCACCACCCAAGGTCATCAAGGTGACCAGTTCTTGCTTGTTAACAAAAATGGTCAGCGGGCGCTCACCGGGAATATGAATGCGCTTTTTACGGCCCAACTCATCGACCACCTCGACTTCGGTGACCAGCGGTACAGAGGAGTGACTTAACAGGGGACGGTGCATACGACTTTGGGCTTGTTGGCCAACAGCGATTTTCTCACCATTGAATGCAGGTAGGTATCAACGGAGGCTGCAAGCGCGTCCGCGGGTTTTAGCTTTGCTCGAGTTGCCTTAAATCTGCCAAGGTATTGGCGTTAAAAAATGCCTTTGAGTCTGCGAACGGCACCGTAAGTGCGCCCAGCGAAGTGGTCCAACTATCAATTTTTCGACCACCGCTTTGCATAAACAAGGTCAGGCTTTCACTCAGCTCGCCACGCAACAACAAACACACGGGATGGGTTTGCTTGCGTCCATCCGCCTCGGTTGTACACGGCATCGCGGCCACGGCGTGAGCCGCCTCTGCCGCCTCGACTAACCGGGTCACCACATCGGTGGGCAGATCGGGCACATCACATGGCACCACCATCATCCATTCGGTTTTGCAGTAGGGAAAGCCCGCCATCATGCCCGCTAAAGGACCTTGAAAATCGCCGCTCACGTCGGGCACGATGGTTGGACCAAATGCCTGATACGCATCCAGATGACGGTTGGCGTTGATCACCACCTCTTGCACTTGCGGCGCCAAGCGCCGCAACATATGCGCCACCAACGGTAGACCGCGCACCCGCTGCAAACCCTTGTCCTGCCCGCCCATGCGACTGCCCCGGCCACCAGCCAAAATGAGTCCCGTTACGCGATCAGAAATCATGGTGCTAGGGGCTGTCCTTGCGGCGTAGCGTCATGTTTTTTGCACCACAATCTTGGGGAATTTGCTGCTCATGTCTTTCCCCAGCTTGGCCACAGAGACAGACACCTTACGCGCCATGGCAAGGTAGATGGCACTGACGTCACTATCAGGGTCTGAGACCATGGTTGGACGACCGTCATCGGCGTCGCGACGAATCCGAATGTCCAATGGCAAGCTGGCCAAGACCGGTATGTTGAAGTCCTTGGCCATGGTCTGCGCGCCACCACTACCAAAAATGTGCTCGATGTGTCCGCAGTTGGAGCAATGGTGCATCGCCATGTTTTCGACCAAGCCGAGGACAGGCACCGACACTTTTTCAAACATCCGTAAGCCCTTACGGGCATCCATCAAAGCCACCTCTTGCGGTGTTGTAACGATGACCGCCCCTGTGATCGGCACCCGCTGCGACAAGGTCAAGTGGATATCGCCCGTGCCGGGCGGCAGGTCAATCAGCAAGTAATCTAGGTCACGCCAGTTGGTTTGCCGTAGCAACTGCTCAAGGGCCTGGGTGACCATGGGGCCACGCCAAATCATGGCCTGATCCTTGTCGATTAAAAAACCAATCGAGCTGGCCTGCAAACCGTGGCCCTCTTTAGGCTCTATGGACTTGCCATCCTCGCTCTCGGGACGCCCGGTGATACCCAGCATCGTGGGGATGCTGGGACCATAAATATCCGCATCCAATATACCCACCCGCGCACCTTCGGCGGCCAGAGCCAACGCCAAGTTGACGGTTGTCGTGCTTTTGCCAACGCCGCCCTTGCCCGATGCCACAGCGACCACGTTACGAACCTGCCCCAGGCGCTCGACCCCGTGTTGGGCCGCGTGGGCAACGATCTCTGTATCCATCACCACCTGCACCTCGCGCACACCCTCGACCGTCAGCGCGGCGGTCGTCACGCGCTGTTGCATTGCTGCGTGCTGCGACTTTGCCGCAAAGCCGTACACCAAGCGGATGGTGGCTACATGGTCGGCGACGTCACATTGTTTAAGAATTCCTCCGTCAACGATGGAGGCCTGCAAGTCCTCACACCAGACGGACTGTAACGCCTCTTTAAGCGCAGCATTCATAGAAAAAGGCTTTCTTAGCAAGTCAAAAAACTCGACTGTATAGAAGTTTCAGTAACCCAAAATTAAGGGGGTTGCTAATGCGGTGGTCTTGAGCCGTTGCGCCTATATTATCAGCCGCGCCCTTGCGCGGCGCTAAGCTACCCTGGCCACATTGGGCCCCATTGGGCCCGATACAAACAAGGGTCACGTTTGCGCTTGCCAGCCGACCCTGTTCTTGGCCTAATACAGGCTTGAAGCGCCACGGTGCGCCACACTCCCAACCACCTTCATCACGTATCTAATGACGACAGGCTTAAACAACGCCCAAGGCGTATTTCCCATCTCCCCCACGGCCTTTACACCTGACGGCGCAGTCGACTACGCCTCCATGGACCGGTTAACCGAGTTTTATGCGGGCATTGGCGCCACGGGTATTACCGTGCTGGGTCAACTCGGTGAAGCGCCAAAGCTGTCACTGCGTGAGAGTGTCGCCATTGCCAAGGGCATGGTCGCTAAGGCGGGTAAGTTACCGGTCATCGTGGGTGTTTCCTCTCCGGGCTTTGCCAGTATGCGCGAGTTAACGCATGAGGTCATGGCGATTGGCGCGAGCGGCGTCATGATTGCGCCGCCAAACACCCTGCGCACTGACGACCAAATCGTGACCTATTACCGCCAGGCAGCTGACGCCATCGGGGCCGACGTGCCCATTGTTTTGCAAGACTACCCGCTGACTTTTTCGGTGCAAATGTCACCGGCCGTCATTTGCAAGATGGTCAACGAGATCCCCTCTATCGCCATGCTCAAGCATGAGGACTGGCCGGGCTTGGAAAAAATCTCTACCCTGAGAAAATTTGAGCAAGACAAGACCATGCGCCACCTCGCCATCCTGTGCGGAAATGGCGGGTTATTTCTAGACTACGAAATGTCGCGCGGGGCCGACGGTGCGAATACCGGCTATTGCTTCCCCGACATGTTGTGCGACGTGGTGCGTCTAAAAACCAGCGGAGAAATCGAGGCGGCGCACGATTTATTTGATGCCCACCTCCCGCTGTTGCGCTACGAACAGCAGCCCGGTGTGGGCTTGGCCGTTCGCAAACACATCATGATGCGTCGCGGCATCATCGCCAGTGACGTGCAGCGTTCACCCGGCGGAAAACTCACAGCCGCCGCGCAAGCGGAGGTCAACCACCTCTTAACCCGCTTGGCTAGGCACGACCCCCGCGCTGAATGCTGATAGGCGTTTCACGTTTCGCAGCGTAACCGCTTACAACGGTAACGGCTTGCCATCGTAGTTAAAGAAGCCGCCCGTTTTCTCTAATGTGAGCGCTTCACACTGCGCAACCAAGCCCGCCGCGCTCTGCGCCGGGGTGATATCGGCGTTTGCACCACCCATGTCGGTTTGTACCCACCCCGGATGGAAGGCCGCAACCGTAATGCCAGCACCCTTCAGCTCGTTGGCCAACGTCACCATGATGTTGTTGGCGCCCGCCTTGGACGCGCGATAAAAATAAGCCGAAGCACCCTGATGCTGCTGGCTTCCCATTAAGGACGAGATAACGGCGACTCGCGGCACCGCCGCCCCTTTGAGGGCTGGCAAAAATGCCCGTGTGGTGAAGAAAGGCCCGGCCACGTTTGTCATCAAGGCATCGGAAATACTGCGGGCCTCATTGCCCGCATCGGCGATACCACCCCGCGCGCTCATGACACCCGCATTGCAAATCACCACATCGACTGGTGTGGTCAGGCTAGACGCAATCGCCTCAAGAGCGGGCGCGTCGCAGGTGTCAGCGCCATACACTTGGGCGTGGCCAGCGTGGCCTGCCACCAGCGCATTGAGGGCATCCGCCGTTTCAGGGTGGCGGCAAACAGCGACGAGACGGTCACCATTGGCCAGCACGCGTTTAGCTATTTCTAAACCAATGCCGCGGTTGGCGCCGGTCACTAAGTACGTGGTAGACATAAGCGAGATTTCCTTTATAAAAAATTAACTGCTACAGGCGGAGCCCGTTTGATTAATGGGCATTGCGTCATCACGACCACGCCCAGCCGCTTCCAAGCGCGCCAGATACTCGGCCCACAACGTGTCCTGGTCGACGCCTAGGTGACGTAAATAGTCCCAGGTGTATAGGCCACTGTCGTGGCCATCGCTGAAGGTGGGTTGAATCGCGTAGTTGCCAACCGGCTGCACCGACACAATGCTCACCTCACGTTTGCCGCTCTGCAGCACCTCTTGCCCTTGTCCGTGCCCGCGCACCTCGGCAGATGGGGAGTACACCCGCATCAACTCCAACGGAATACGTATCGTCTCGCCGCCGGTGTAAGTCACCTCTAAAACGCGACTCTCTTGGTGAATGACCAAATTTTCGGGAACCATGTGAACTCCGTTTAAAACGCCCTATGGCGAAATGACGCCCCCGCTGTGGGGACTCAATGGGTGGGTGTCAAGCGATCCGCTATTTTCCCGTATTCGGCGGGCGGCTGTAAGCGACCACCCGCGATAACCGCGACAGCGCAATACTTAAACTCCGGTATCTTGCCAAAGGGGTCCAGCGCGGCGTTGGTCAGCAAGTTGGCCGCCGCTTCGGCATAGGCAAACGGCATGAATACCGCCCCCATCGGGGTACCGTCATCTAGCCGGACGTGCAACACCAATTCGCCTCGGCGTGACCGCACGGTGATCACGTCCCCTGCAACCAGACCCAGCGCGCGCAACTCAGCGCTGCACATGCTGGCGGTGGCGATTGGCTCAATGGCATCCAACACCTCTGAGCGTCGCGTCATGCTGCCCGTATGCCAGTGCTCCAACTGGCGTCCCGTGATCAGTACAAACGGAAAGTCTGCATCTGGCCGCTCGTCCGCGTGGATGATGTCGGCTGGCACCAATTTCACGCGTCCATCGGGCGTTGGGAATCTGTCAATGAAAACAGTTGGCGAGCCTGGGTCATTCGCGTCTAAGCACGGATAGGTCACGCTGGACTCACGACTTAAGCGCTCCCAGCTGATGCCGCCAATCGCCGCATGCATGGCTTGTCGCATTTCCTCGAACACCGCGGCAACGCCATCATGCTCGCCCTCGTATTGCCACGCTAGGCCCATCTGTTGCGCTATTTGCTGGATGATCCACAAGTCTGGCTTGGCGTCACCCGGCGGCAGCAACGCCTGCCGACCTAATTGAACCATGCGGTCGGTATTGCTCACGCTACCGGTCTTTTCCGGCCACGCCGTCGCAGGCAAGACCACATCGGCAAGCCATGCCGTTTCGGTCAAGAAGATATCTTGCACAACCAAATGCTTTAGGCTGGACAGCGCATGGCGCGCATGATTGAGGTCGGGGTCGCTCATGGCGGGGTTTTCACCCATCACATACATGCCGTGCACCTTGCGCACGTCCGTGTCATCTAGCAGTGCATGGTGCATGATTTCCACCACGGTCAGGCCCGGCTCTTTATCCAGCTCACAGTCCCAGAACTGCTCAAACCAAGCATGCGCCTCAGGCTGATCAACACGTTGATAGTTGGGAAACATCATGGGAATCAGTCCGGCATCGCTGGCACCCTGGACGTTGTTCTGCCCACGCAAAGGATGTAGCCCAGAGCCTGGCTTACCAATCTGGCCTGTGATCGTCGACAAGGCAATCAGGCAACGCACGTTGTCCGTCCCATGAATGTGTTGGCTAACACCCATGCCCCATAAAATCATCGCCCCCTTGGCCTGCGCAAAAGCACGCGCAACCTCTCGCAAGCGCTCGGCAGGTATGCCGCAAATGGGCGCCATCAACTCGGCGCTGTAGCCCTTTACGTTCTCGCAAATCGCTTGGTAGTTATCCACCCGATTCGCAATGAATTCCGCGTCCACCAAGCCCTCATCAATCACCGTGTGTATGAGCGCGTTCAGCATCGCGACATCGGTATCCGGCCTGAAGGACAGCGTTCGCCACGCATGCTTGCCAATCTCGGTAACCCGCGGGTCAGCCAACACCACTTTGGCACCGCGCTTAGCAGCATTTTTTAACCACGTTGCGGCAACAGGATGGTTGGCCGTGGGGTTGGAGCCGATGACAAAAATCATCTCGGCATTCGACACATCATTGACCTGGTTACTTACCGCGCCACTGCCAACCCCCTCTAACAAAGCCGCCACGCTAGAGGCATGGCACAAGCGCGTGCAGTGGTCGACGTTATTCGAAGCGAACCCGGTGCGTACCAGCTTCTGGAACAGATAGGCCTCCTCATTGCTGCCCTTGGCAGAGCCAAATCCAGCCAAGGCTTTCGCCCCAAAACGCATCTTCAAATCACGGAACCCGCTTCCCGTTATCGCCAACGCTTCCTCCCAAGTGGCCTCCCTAAATACATCGGACCAATCGCTGGCTTGCCGCGATGGGTCAATGGTTTTGGCTACCCCCGCTTTGCGTATCAGCGGACGCGTCAGACGCTCTGGGTTGTGTGCGTAGTCAAATCCAAAGCGACCTTTCACGCACAGGCGGCTATGGTTGGCGGGGCCATCGCGACCATCCACACGCACAATGTGGTTGTCTTTGACGTTGTAGGTCAACAAGCAGCCGACGCCACAAAACGGACAAACAGAGTCCACTTTGTGATCCACCTGCTGACTACCCACCTGCGTTTTCGACATCAATGCCCCCGTCGGACACGCTTGCACGCACTCGCCGCAGGCCACACACGAGCTGTCCCCCAGACCATCTTCTAGGTCAAACACCACGCGTGCCTCATGCCCACGAAAAGCCATACCGATGACATCGTTCACCTGCTCTTCGCGACACGCACGGACGCAACGATTGCATTGAATACACGCATCTAAATTCACGGCAATCGCTGGATGTGATACGTCGGCCGCAACGCTCTCACGGCGTATGGCCTGCAATGCCGGTCGCGCGGTAACCCCTAGACGCGTAGCCCACTCACTGAGCTCTCCGTGCTGGCCTATCGTGTCCGTCTCGCCGGAGGGCGGCGTTGGGCTGGGCGCAGTGGCGTCTCCGTCCGTCCACTTAAAGCCGGCGTCTGGTAGGTCTGCGAGCAGCATTTCTAAGACCATGCGCTGACTCGTTTGCACACGCGGGCTCTGCGTGACCACGTGCATACCCGCCGTCGGCGCGCGACAGCAACTTGGCGCCAAAACGCGCTCGCCTTCAATTTCAACCACACACGCTCGGCAATTGCCGTCTGCGCGGTAACCCGATTTGAAGCACAGGTGAGGTATGTCCACACCGTGACGCTTAGCGACCGCCAAAATAGGCTCGCCAGCAAACGCGCTGACGGGTTGCCCATCCAGGGAAAAGGGGATCATTTCTTTATCCATCACCGCACCTCCTCAGGGAAGTAAGTCTGTACACACCGCAAGGGGTTGGGCGCCGCTTGACCCAAACCGCAAATCGACGCGTCAGCCATGACGTGCGCCAAATCCGCCAACACCTCACCGTCCCATGATGGCTGCGCCATGAGCTGTGCCGCCTTGTGCGTACCCACGCGGCAAGGCGTGCATTGACCACAGCTCTCATGGGCAAAGAATCGCATCATATTGAGCGCTGCATCGCGGGCTTTATCTTGGTGACCCAGCACAATAATTGCAGCAGAACCAATGAAGCAGCCATGCGGTTGCAAGGTATCAAAATCAAGGGGCACATCGGCTAAGCGTGCGGGCAATATGCCGCCCGATGCGCCACCAGGTAGGTAGCCGTATAGCGTGTGGTCATGTGCCATGCCACCGCAGTAGTCATCGACCAAGGCGCGCAATGAGATGCCGGCGGGGGCCAACTTCACCCCGGGTGCACGCACACGCCCACTCACACTGAACGAGCGCAAGCCGGTGCGACCCGCAAGACCAAAGCCGCTAAACCAGTTCGCACCACGCGTCAAAATATCACGCACCCAATACAGCGTCTCGAAATTGTGTGCCAACGTGGGGCGTCCAAACAGCCCGACCTCGGCGATGTAAGGTGGCCGCATACGCGGCTCGCCACGCTTGCCCTCTATGCTCTCTAGCATTGCCGACTCTTCGCCGCAAATATAGGCACCGGCACCACGTCGCAGTTCAATGTGCGGTAACGCAACCGGTGAGTTGGCCTGAAGTTGCGCCAACTCATGCGCCAAGATGGCACGACAACCGTGGTACTCATCACGCAAGTAGATGTAGCAAGCGTCCACTCCCACCACAGCGGCGGCAACTAACATCCCCTCGATGAAACGGTGCGGGTCACGCTCCAAATAGGTCCGGTCCTTAAAGGTCCCGGGCTCGCCCTCATCGATGTTGACTGCCAGCAAACGGGGGCCGGGTTGGTCGCGCACAATGCCCCACTTGCGTCCGGTTGGAAAGCCAGCGCCACCCAAACCGCGCAGACCAGCCGCGCTCATGACATCGATTGCTTGCTGCTTTTTGACCGCATCCGCAACCGACAGCTCATGCAGAAGGGCATAGCCCCCAGCCGCTTGATAGGCCGCCAGTCCCACATAGGGCGGCGCGCTATCGGGCGATGCGTTATCGGACGGCGCATTATCGGACGGTGCGCCCCCTGTGACGGGAGCCTCAACATACAGGTACGGGTCAAAGTCGCCTGCGTCATCAGGCAACCGGGGCAAGAGTTGACCACTTGCCACAACGTCTGCCACGCGCTCAGGCGTGGCGTACCCCACGGGGTTGTGATGAACCACCGCAACCGGCGCTTGCTCACAGCGTCCAACGCAGGGCACCGGGACGACACGCGCACTCGGTTCGCCCAACAACGTCGGCAAACGGGTTAGCAGATTCTGAGCCCCTGCTAGCGAGCAACTTAAGCCATCACACACCCGAATGGTGACCTTGTCGCGCTGGTCATCGTCTGCAGTCACCTCGAAGTGGTGATAGAACGTGGCCACCTCATAGACCTCGGCCATGGGCAGGTTCAAACGCTGCGCCAGCGCCGTTAAGGCTGGCTTTGGCAAGCCACGGTAATGATCATTCAAGACGTGCAAATACTCTATGAGTTGATCGCGGGGGTAAGGACCTGGGCCCAACAAGCTATCCACCGCCGCAAGCATGTCACCGCTCGCCTGCCGACCCTTGAGTTGGGTTTTCTTTCGGATCAAAGCGCGCATACTCTCTGCGCTAGCCAACACCTGTTCAGTCATGTCATTCCTTATAGGAGGCACCGGGCTACAAAATACCCATGACCTCAAGCGCTTTACCCACTTGCTCAGCACTCTTAAATACGATACCGCCTTGCCAACCAAGCGACTCGGCCACCGCTATGTTCTCAGCCAAATCATCAACAAACAACAGGCTCCCCTTGGCGCGACCCGAGGCGGCGACAGCCAAGTCGTAAATAGCTGCATCGGGCTTACTCACGCCCACGTCGCCAGAAAAAACGCCTGCCTGAAAGTAACTCAAAAACGCATGGCGGGCTTGCAGTTCGCGTGCGTACGGCGCAGGCATGTTGGACAGAAAGTACAACGGCACCTCGGCATCATGCAAGCGCGCGAGCAACTCCACGGTATCGGCTTTTGGTGTCAAGTGGTCTGGGATCGCGGCAATCAAGCTCGCCACACCGGATACAGGCAGGCCTGTGCGTGCAGCAATTTTTTTAGCCAACGGCTCAGGGGCTATTTTTCCCTGATCAAAGGCCGCCCAATCACTGTTGAGCGTGAGGCCTTGAAAAATGTCAGTCATCAATGCCTGCGCGGCCTCTGGGCCAGACGCTCTATCCGGGAAGCACTGCGCCACCAAATCTGTTGGTCGCCAGTTAAACAGCACCCCACCAAAGTCAAATACAAGTGCCACAGTCGGCAAGGGGTGGGTGTTTGCAAGGGTCATGGGGGGCTTTAGGAAACAGACTGGGGCTACTGAATGGCATCGGACGCTGGCGCCGAACCGTCGGTAAAGAGCTGCGCTGCATCAATCGGATCAAAGCGATATTGCGCACCGCAAAATTCGCAACCCACTTCTACATTGCCCTGCTCACGAATAATGTCCGCCACCTCGTCAGCGCCCAAATTGCGCAGCATACTGCTCACTCGGTCCTGCGAACAGCTACACGCGAATCGCGGCTGTATGGGACCTTCTGGCGGAACAAATCGGGCCAGCGACTCATCCCAGAACAGACGGTGCAACACACTTTCTGTATCCAAGGTCAACAGCTCCTCAGCCTTCAAACTCATCGCCAACGTCGCAATGCGGTTGTAGTCCTCGCTTTTACCAATGCCGTCCTCGTTGGCCACGTTGGCGTTCTCGGCGCCTAAGTTACCCTCGCCCGCCATGGGTAGACGCTGGATCAACAAGCCCGCAGCGAGCTGGTCATTAGCGGCAAGTACCAAACACGTATCCAGTTGCTCGCTTTGCAACATGTAATGCTGCAACACCTTGCTAAACACGTTGATGGGCTTACCTTCGTCGTCAAACAACGGCACCACGCCTTGATAGGCCTGTTGGCCGGGCATACGGTCTTTTGGGTCTAAGGTAATGGCGCAGCGCCCTTCGTTATTGACATTCACCATATCGGTCAAGGTCGCGTTGTCGGCAATCTCGCCCTTGATGGTGGCGGTCGCACGCACCGAGAAATCAGGCTGCACCTCAACGACCGCTAGCTTTAAGGGGCCGTCACCCTGAATTTGCAGAATAATCGCCCCATTGAACTTGATGTTGGCTTGCATGAGCAACGCCGCCGCCGTCATCTCACCCAAGAGCGCCGTGACGGCGTCTGGATAAGCGCCAGACTGCGCGCGCACGGCTTGCATGGCCTGCCAACCATCATCCAAGCGCACGATCGCACCGCGCACCGGTAAACCTTCAAAAATAAACTTTTGCAATTCAGACACAACAGACCTTTGGCTTAACGTAATTCACTTGGTTTTTCGCGGTTTAGCATGCTGCACGCTCAAGAAAAAAGCCCCATTCCGGGGCTGATTAAACCGCACCCCCGTATTTTCTCACGGGGTAACGGTGGTTTAGTCAAGCCGCTTCAGGGTTGTGCGAAAACGCTGTGCATTGGCCACATAACTGGCCGCGCTTTTCTCTAGCCCACTCATCTGCTCAGGCGTGAGCTCGCGCACCACCTTGGCGGGAGACCCCATGATCATGCTGCCATCAGGAAAGTGCTTGCCCTCGGTGACCAAGGAGCCTGCGCCGACCAAGCAGTTTTTACCAATCACCGCGTCGTTCAAAACGACCGCACCAATCCCAATCAATGAGCCATCTCCAACCGTACAGCCGTGCAACATCACCATGTGCCCGATGGTCACGTTCTCGCCAATCGTTAGTGGCTTACCCTCATCCGCATGCAAAACACTGCCGTCCTGAACGTTGCTGTTGCGTCCCACACGCATCGTCGCCGTGTCACCGCGCAGAACCGCACCAAACCATACGCTGGCGTTCTCGCCCAAAGACACCGCACCCATGACTTGCGCGGTGTCTGCCACCCAAGCGGTCTCGTGGACGTCGGGCGTCTGGTCGCCCAATGTATATAGCGCCATGGCTGTCCTTTCAAACGGTCACTACGACCCAATAAAAACCGTATATTGCCATAAGGTTGGCTCAGCGGCTGTCATCACAGCATACCTACAATGACACCATGACGCCACGTGAATCCGCCCTCGCCCTGCTCATCGAGCCTAACCCAGAAGCCAAAGTTACTGGGCTCGCCACGTTGTGGACGCAGGCACAAGCCTTTGACTGGCCAGAAGCCTCTCGATCAGCTGTTTTACAGCGCACCCACGCACACGAAGCGGCACAAGTCCCCGGGCGCCCGGAGCGCCCGAACTTGGTGGCACCCGGGCAAGTGCCCACGCGCTCCCCGTTTACCATTGCGGGGCGGGCCGCCCTGATACACGCCATTTGTCACATCGAATTCAACGCCATTAACTTGGCGCTCGATGCCGTCTGGCGCTACCCCGACATGCCCACAGCGTTTTACATGGACTGGTTAGGCGTGGCGTACGAAGAGTCCACACACTTCGCGCTGCTAGCAGCCCATCTGCGCGACCTTCCCAACCCCGAAGGGCCGGCGTGGCACTACGGAGACTTCACCGCCCATGATGGTCTGTGGGCGATGTGTGAAAAAACAGCCGACGACATCACCGCACGCATGGCCTTGGTGCCCAGAACCCTAGAGGCCAGGGGCTTGGACGCGACCCCACTCATTCAAGCCAAATTGGCGCGCATAGACGCCCCCGATGCGCGGGCCGCCATCGACATACTCGACATCATTTTGCGTGACGAAATCGGACATGTTGCGATCGGTAACAAGTGGTATCACACGCTATGCGATACCCACGCGTTAGACCCCATCGCCCATTACCGCCTGCTCGTTGATCGACACGACGCCCCGCAACTAAAGCCACCATTCAACGAAGCGGCCAGAAAGAAGGCCGGGTTCACGGATGCCGAGTTGGCCTACTTGCTCGACCTGCCACCACGGGGGTGATGTTGCGCATGCAACTGGCGCAAGCGCTCGCGGGCGACGTGGGTGTAGATGGTTGTCGTCGAAATGTCTGCGTGACCCAACAGAAGTTGAACCGCCCGTAAATCGGCACCGTGATTAATGAGATGGGTCGCGAATGCATGGCGCAATGTGTGCGGTGACAACGCGACGGTGATGCCCGCAGTCGCCGCCATTTTTTTAACCACATTCCAAAACATCACGCGCGACATTGCTGCGCCCCGCGCGGTCACAAACAAATCGTCGCTATGTTGCTGTCCCAATATGACGGCACGCGCCTCAGACAGGTACCGTGCTATCCATGTATGCGCCGCCTGACCAAACGGCACAAGTCGCTCCTTATTGCCCTTACCCGTCACCTGCAACACATGGTCATTGAGACGCACCTGATACAGCTTTAGACCCACTAACTCACTCACACGCAGGCCACTGGCATACATCAACTCCAACATCGCACGGTCGCGCAGACCCAAGGGCTTACTGAGATCCGGCGCGTTCAACAAGGTATCCACTTGTGACTCGCTGAGGCTTTTAGGTAAGCGACTCGGCGTTTTCGCTGGGGCAAACAACAGCGTTGGATCTTGTTGCAGCAAGCCCTCACGCAGCGCCCACCGGAAATAACGCTTAAAAACCGTTAATCGACGGTTCGCCGAGCTGGCCTTGCTGTCGCTGTGGCGATGTGCCATGTAGTCGCTCAGATGGTGGCTTTCACTCTGCAGCAGTGGGATGCCCTGCCCATGCAGCCACAGGCCGTAAGCCAGCAGATCGCTTCGATAGCTTTCAAGCGTGTTTTTAGCCAGCCCGTTTTCCAGCCAAAGTCCGTCGATAAACGCGTCGACCTCACCGCTTAATAGCGCGGGGACATCCGTCTTAACGGGCGGAGACTGGGCGTTGACAAGACGGGGCATAGACCTGCAGAGTAGCAAAATTTTGACGGGCTCCAAAGCGGATAAACTCGCTACTGTGAACTATATCCACCTTCTACTGCCCGATTTTGCGCTGATTATTGGTGGCTACCTCATTTGCCGTTTCACTAAGTTAGATCGCAGCGTTTGGGGGCAAGTTGACGCGCTGGTGTACTTCTTTCTCTTTCCCGTCCTGTTGTTTCACAGCATCACGAGCCACCCCCTGAACATCGCGGCCACCTCGCACTTCATGCTCGCGGGTGTGTCGCTTGCGGTGTGCGGTATCGGCGTCGCGTACAGCATCCCCTACTGGCCCATCGTCGGACGCTACATTGACAGCCGTGACCATGCGTCCAGCGCGCAAGTTGGTTTTCGGTTTAACTCCTACATTGCCTTGGCTGTATCGGAGACACTGCTGGGCGATGGGGGGCTTCTTTACATCGCCATTCTGATCGGCGTGTGCGTCCCCATCTTCAATATCGCGGCCATCTGGCCAATGACAAGGCACGGTCAGCAGGGATTCTTACGTGAGCTCGCTCGTAACCCCCTTATTTGGGCGACAACCGCCGGCCTTAGCGCCAACCTCTTGGGTTTCATGGTGCCCGAATGGCTAGACCCCAGCGTTACGCGGGTCGGGCAGGCTGGTTTGGTCTTGGGTCTCATGGGCGCAGGCGCTGGCATGCATCTGTCCGCTTTGCCTAGAGCCAAGGTCATGGCCGTATCCGTTCTGAGCGTCAAACACATCGCCATGCCACTGATTGCATTTGCCATGGCCCGCCTGTGGCAACTCGACACCTTACAAACCTCCACATTACTGATTTTCTCGGCACTACCCACGGCGTCTTCTTGCTACGTCTTGGCTGCGCGCATGGGCTACAACGGCCCCTACGTGTCCAGCTTGGTCACCGCGTCCACCGCCCTCGCGGCCCTGAGTCTGCCCTTCGCCCTCTCTGTCTTATCCAACACTATTTAGAGACAGCGCCCGACACGCTCGCCGGCAAGACCACCTCTAAGCGCGTCAAGGCACGGCGTTCAAGCACGGCGTCACCTGCGGCGCGTGCCGACCGCACCTGCAGGGCGAGCCATGCCGCCAGCGGCCTGCGCCAACCTTGTTCCGAAGCGGTGTCAACCGCCACCGCAATCACCGCAAGCGGCACGTTCTGAGAGGCGGGTTGTTGGCGTAACCACACGCCAGCCGCGACCAGTCGTGACAGCGGCTGCTCAATAGCCAGCAGCACCTGTGCGGTTGCCTCGCCGCCGCCAGTCGCTAGCGCAAGGTGGTCAGCCATGGCGGTTTGTCCTGACGGCAAAGAGCGGCGCTCATCCTCGTCCAATGCCGCGCCTTGCAAATAGCGCCCATAGGACCGCAACGCCGTCTCGGATGCTGCGTCTAAGGCGGACATGTACGTCCCGATACCCTCGATTTCCTCGCAAGGCGTTTGCGTTAAGGCCGCCGCTTCCAAGGCGCAGCGCAAGAGCGTCAGCTTAATCACCTCCTCTAACTTACCCGTACTGGAAACCGCTTGTTTCGCTTGCGCAAATTGAATATCAGCCACCTTGCTTTGACCCGCCAGAAACGCGCGGGTTGCCGCCTGTGTGGCGCTAGACGTATCGGTTTGCCACGCTGGCTTGATAGCCGCGCCGCTGCACCCGAACAAGCTCGTCGCCAGCGCGACGCTCACGATCGCCATGCGCCATCGTGCAGGCACACCCATAGAACAAGAGGCCGCAGTTAGGGGAGTTGGTTTCATGGCAACTGTATGGATGGTTGGGTGGATTCGAATGGCCATTTTCCCTGCAGACTGGCCAGTAACGCGTTGACCTCGCGCAAACCTTGATCAACCTCGCTACGCAACGCAACGAGGTCGACCGAGGCCTCATTAGCGGACGCACTGACGCCTTTCACATCTTTTAAGATGCCGTCTACCCGCGTCAAACTGCCACTCACTTGCGTCAAGGTGCCTCTGGCTTGCGCTACGGTTGCGGTGGTCTCGT
>ERZ807291.299-NODE-299-length-82583-cov-482.650931_pt1 | contig 82583 bp, 77 predicted proteins | sample MGYA00521257_ERZ807291 | MGnify/ENA primary metagenome ERZ807291 (study PRJEB31413, sample SAMN03169783) | marine metagenome | biome: Marine; feature: Water; material: Subsurface seawater | place: North Sea | collected 2011-04-28 | depth 1 m m ... | reverse complement strand
TGTTCGGTGATCGCCTTGGACCCTTGGGGTTTGTCGGCATCGGTGTCATCATTGTTACCGGAATTGTCATTGCTGTTCGTTCGAATGCGGCGGACAATTAGGGCATCTGTGGCCCGCAGCTGAGAGGATTCAAGCGGCGAAGTGGCTGTAAAAGCCCTTGCCTTCTTCTGCCAATGTGCGGAGCAATTCGGGCGCGGCAAATCGGGCACCATAGCGTGATTGCAGCTCATCGCAGCGCGCCACGCCATAGGCGGCACCCAGCATGTCGAGCCAAGACAGCGGCCCGCCGGACCAAGGGGCAAAACCCCAGCCCAAAATCGCGCCGACATCGCCCTCGCGCACATCCATCAACACGCCCTCTTGCAATGCGCGCACCGCCTCAAGGCTTTGGGCAAACATGAGCCTGTGCTGCACATCTAATAGCTCCAGATTGCCGCCCTCTTTGCCGAAATGATCGCGCAGGCCCTGCCAGAGGCCCTGCCGCTTGCCTTTGGCATCATACTCATAAAATCCGGCCGAAGACTTGCGCCCAAGGCGGCCCTGCTCAAACAGCCAAAACAAGACCTCATCGGCCTGTGCATTGTCGTAATCTGCGCCCATGGCGGCTTTGGTGGCCTTGGCGATCTTGACCCCGAGATCGATAGAGGTCTCATCATTCAATTGCAGCGGGCCAAGGGGCATTCCCATCAGCTTGGCGGCATTCTCGATCAGGGCAGGCTCAACCCCTTCTTGCACCATGCGCAGCCCTTCGTTGATATAGGGGATGATGCAGCGGTTGGCGTAAAAGAACCGAGCGTCATTCACCACAATCGGCGTTTTGCGAATTTGCCGCGCAAAGTCCAAGGCTTTTGCCACCGCTCGGTTGCCGGTTTCTGCGCCTTTGATAATTTCCACCAACGCCATTTTCTCAACAGGGCTGAAAAAGTGGATGCCAATAAATTGGTCGGGCCGCGTGCTGGCTTTGGCGAGCTCTGTTATGGGCAAAGTTGAGGTGTTGCTGGCAAAAATACAGTCGGGGCCGATGACCGCTTCGACCTTTTGGGTCACCTCTGCCTTGATGTTCGGATCTTCAAACACGGCTTCGACGATCAAATCACAGTCTGTCAGAGCGTGATGGTTGGGGGTCGCGGTAATGCGTGACAGCAGGGCCTCTTTGTGTTCCGGCGTTGATTTGCGCCGCGCGATCCCCTTGTCGCAATAGTCGGCGACATAGGCTTTGCCCTTATCGGCTGCCTCTTGGGTTTGATCAATGAGCACCACCTCAATACCAGCCTGTGCCGAGACAAGTGCAATGCCCGCGCCCATCATTCCCGCGCCAAGAATGCCCAATTTGCGTACGGATTGATCTGGCACCTCTTTGGGCCGTACCGCGCCTTTGTCCAGAGCGCCTTTGTTGAGAAACAAGCTGCGGATCATATTGGAAGAGGAGGGGTTCATTATAACTGATGTGAAATGCCGGGCCTCGATTTTTAGGGCCGTGTCAAAGGGCACTAAGGCGCCTTCATAGACCGCACTTAACAGCGCCTTCGCGGCTGGGTAAACACCCATGGTTTGACCATTGACCATGGCAGACGCACCGACAAAGGTCATAAAGCCGGCCGGGTGATAGGGCGCGCCGCCGGGCATTTTATAGCCTTTTGCGTCCCATGGCTTGACCAAATCAGTGTCTTTTGCCGCCAAGATCCATGCTTTTGCATCTTCGAGCGGGGTGGTGCTGACCGCATCAATGATCCCGGCCGCTTGGGCCTGCGATGGTGAGCAAAGCTTGCCCTGCAACAGATAGGGGCTTGCCGCCATCGCCCCCATTTTGCGCACCAAGCGTGTTGTGCCGCCTGCGCCGGGGAAAATACCCACCTTGATTTCTGGCAGGCCAATTTTCGCCTTTGGGTTGTCGGCGCAAATGATGTGGTGGCAGGCCAGTGGGATCTCAAGCCCAATTCCAAGTGCTGTGCCGGGCAGCACGGCGACGATGGGCTTGCCGCCCTTTTTGGTTTTGAAATCCATGCCTGCCAGTTCAATTTTACGCAGGATTTGGTGAATTTCCATAACCATCTCGAAACAGCCCTGCGCGGGATTTTCTGGGTGCATGTCCTTTGTCTCAGCGATCACCGCCAAATCCATGCCAGCGGCAAAATCCGACTTAGCGGAGGTGATGATCACCCCTTTGACCATGGGATCAGTGAGGCACCCATCGATCAGAGCATTGAGATCGGCAAAACCCTGCTTGCTCATGACATTCATTGGCCGGGCCTGGCAGTCCCAGGTGATGGTGGCCAGACCATCGGCATCAAGGGTTTGGGTGAAATCGGACATATATCCTGCCTCTAGGTTAGGTATTCCCGGGTCGTCCAATCGCGATGACCCAGAGCGTTCATTATTGAGCTGATCCGCCAAGTCTTCCCGTCATGGATTAACATAGCAGAGGAGGTATAGGGTCCCACAACACGCCGATCTTCGGCAAACATTTGCGTTTGATAGGTGCCGATCAACGTGTCCTCTTCGCTGGCTTCAATCACCATGACCTTTCGGATGATCTGCGAAATTTTCAGCGTATCGAGCGCCTGGCAATAGAGATCCCAATCTTTTCGGAGGCTTTCAATTGAATCGTTGTACAGCTGGCCGTTGAGCGTAATTGAGGTGAAGGGCAAGGCGATATGATCAACCCATGTCTGAAAATCGCGATCGACCCAACAGGCGGAAATTCGATCTAAAAAAGCTTGAAATTCGACTTCATCCACGGGAATGCTCCATTTCTAGTCTCAAATGCGTTCAATAATCGTCGCGGCGCCCATGCCAGAGGCGACGCAGAGTGTGGCCAGGCCAGTGCCCTTGCCGCTGCGCTCTAATTCATCGAGCAACATGCCAATAATAATGGCACCTGTGGCGCCAAGCGGGTGGCCCATGGCAATCGCGCCACCGTTTACATTGACACGGCTCTCGTCAACATTGAAGGCCTGCATAAAGCGCAGCACCACTGCGGCGAAGGCCTCATTGACTTCAAACAGATCAATATCTGAAATGGACATCCCGCTTTGTGCCAAAATCTTTTCGGTAACGGGAACCGGTCCGGTCAGCATGATCGTAGGATCGGATCCAACTTTAGCTGTGGCGCGAATAACCGCGCGGGGTTTGAGACCATGGGCCGCGCCAAAAGCTTTTGAGCCAATCAAGATGCCAGCCGCCCCATCGACGATGCCAGACGAGTTGCCGGCGTGATGGATATGGTTGATCCGTTCCAGATGCGGATACTTCATCAGGGCGACCTTATCAAAGCCAGGCATGGTTTCGCCCATATCTTTGAAGGCAGGTTTCAAAGCCCCCAGTGATTGCATATCCGTGCCGGGGCGGGGGTATTCGTCATGGGTCAAAATGGGGAGGCCGTTGAGATCCTTGACCTCAACCAATGTGTTGTCAAAGCGCCCCTCTGCTATGGCCCGCGCGGCGCGTTTCTGGCTTTCAACGGCCAAACGATCAGCCTGCGCGCGGGTGAAGCCATATTCCGTGGCGATGATATCTGCGGAAATGCCCTGCGGCACAAAGTAATGCGCCATGGCGATCGCGGGATCTACCGCAACGGCGGCCCCGTCGCTGCCCATCGGCACACGGCTCATCATCTCGACCCCGCCTGCGATATAGGCGCTGCCTGCACCGCCTTGGATTTGATTGGCCGCAAGGTTGACGGCCTCCATGCCGCTGGCACAAAAGCGATTGATTGACAGTCCGGGGATGCGCTCATCCAGATCCGAGGCCAGCACCGCCGTGCGGGCCAAACACCCGCCTTGTTCCATCACCTGCGTGGCATTGCCCCAAATGACATCCTCGATCACTGGCCCGTTCAGATGATTGCGGTGTTGCAACGCGTTGAGCAGATCGGCAGAGAGCCGGGCGGCTGTGACCTCATGCAGGCTGCCATCGGCGCGCCCCTTGCCCCGGGGTGTGCGTATGCAATCGTAGATATAAGCCTCAGTCATAGATCGTTCCTTTATGCCCGGTCAGAGGGATTGCCTGGCATCAAATCATAGGGGTGTTTCCAACCGGGCGTCTCTTCGATCCGGCCGAGCCAAGCGTCAATATTGGGCCAATCAGAACGGATGAAACCATAGGGCTCCGGATAGAATAGATAGCCACAATTGGCGATATCGGCGATGGTGAGGCTTTGGCCGACGATCCAATCGCGCCCTAAGAGATGGCTGTCCAATGTTTTATAGGCACCAAGCAAGCGGCCCTGCATAAACTTGATTGCCTCTTGCGGGCGTTTTTCTTCGGCTAAGAAATTCATCAAAAAACGGGTAACGCCGGCCTGTGAGGACATCTTATGGTTGTCAAAAAGCACCCAGCGCAGCACTTCGTATTTATCCTCAGGCGCTCCACCCAGCTTGCCGGTTTGGTCGACCACCCACTGTTGAATTGCGCCTGATTGCGACAGGGTAAAATCACCCTGTTCCAGCACCGGCGCTTCGGCCATTACATTAAGGCTCCGATAGGCGCCCGTTCGCGCGCCGCCGCTGAAGAAATCTACAAAGACCGGTTCCCAGTCGAGGCCGGCGAGCTCAAGCGTGAGTGCTGCTTTGTAGGAATTTCCGCTTTCGCCAAAGCAATGTAATTTGAGCGTCATTTAAACCTCTGGTTGCATTTATTTTCAATCAAATGGAGTGTCAGCCAGAAAAGGCCTCCGCGTCAAGTGCCATTACCGTATCTCCGCCCGAGGTTATCCGCGCAAGGTGGAGCGCCGTGGCCGGTAAGTGTCGGGCCATATAATACTGACCCGTTATCAGTTTTTCTTCATAAAACGCACGATCTTTCGTGCCTGTTTCCAGTGCCGTAGAGGCTGCCTTTGCCATTTCCCCCCACATCAAGCCAAGGCAGACATGGCCGAGAAGATGCAGAAAATCACTGGATCCGGCCAAGGCATGATGGGGGGTTTTGATCCCGTGTTGCATGAAATACATCACCGCAGCCTGCAAATCTTTGGAGGCGGCTTTTATGCCGGCGACGAAGGGGGCCATTGCTGCGTCATTGGCATTCTCATCACAAAAGCGCGCGAGATGCTCCATAAAGCCTATGATGTATTTTCCACCCTCTTGCCCCAGCTTGCGGCCCACCAGATCCAGCGCTTGCACCCCATTGGCGCCCTCGTAGATCATTGCGATACGCGCATCTCGGGTGAATTGCGACATGCCCCAATCTTCGATGTAACCATGGCCGCCGAAGACCTGTTGCGCCTGCACGGTCATCGCATAGCCTTGATCGGTCAAAAACCCTTTGATCACAGGGGTCAAAAGCGAAATGAGCCCGTCGGCGGCAGCGTCTTGCAAACGATGTGCCTGATCAATCAGACTGGCGGCCCAAAGCGCAAGCGCCCGCGCCCCTTCGATAAAACTTTTTTGATCCATAAGGCTGCGGCGGATGTCGGGATGCACAATCAGCGGATCGGCGGGTCCATCTGGGTTTTTGATGCCGGTGACGTCGCGGCCTTGCAGGCGTTCCTTGGCGTAGATGACCGCATTTTGATAGGCGGCGCTGGCCTGTGCCAATCCTTGCATGCCGACACCCAAGCGCGCCTCATTCATCATGGTGAACATCGCGCGCATGCCCTTGTGCCTCTCACCAAGCAAATAGCCTGTGGCGCCGTCGTAATTCATGACGCAGGTTGCATTGCCATGAATCCCCATTTTCCGCTCAATCGCCCCGCAGGTCACTCCGTTGCGTTGGCCAAGGCGGCCTTCGGGGGTGACAATAAATTTCGGCACAATGAACAATGAAACGCCCTTTATGCCCTCCGGTCCACCCGGAATTTTGGCAAGAACGAGATGAATGATATTCTCGGCCAGATCATGCTCTCCGGCTGAAATGAAAATTTTCTGGCCGGTCACCGCATAGCTGCCATCCGCGTTCGCGATAGCCTTTGTGCGCATCAGGCCCAAATCCGTGCCGCAATGCGGCTCGGTCAAATTCATCGTGCCGGTCCAATCGCAGGCAATCATCTTTGGCAGGAAAAGATCTTTTTGTGCCTCTGTCCCATGGGCTAAAATTGTTGAGGCGGCGCCGTGGGTGAGGCCATGATACATGGAAAACGCTTGATTGGCGGCCATAAAATGCTCTGTGACTGCGGATCCGATCACGGAGGGCATGGATTGCCCGCCATATTGTTCCGGCATATCAATCCCAGCCCAGCCGCCAGATTTGAGCTCTTCAAAGGCTTGCTTGAACCCGGCGGGCGTGCGCACCTTGCCTGCGTCCCATGTGCAGCCGTCACGATCACCAACCGCATTCAAGGGCGCCATGACGGCACTGGCCAGCTTGCCAGATTCGTCTAATATTGCCTTGGTGAATGCTGGATCAAGATCGCTGTAGCCTGGAATATTGGACTGAGAGAGCCGCAGCACCTCGTGCAAGATGAATTGCTGATCCTTGATGGGGGCGCTGTAGCTTGGCATGGGGGATCCTTTGGCTGGAAACTTAATCTGTGGCGCGCGTTTTTTGGTGCAGCAATTGGCGGCCCCAGTCTAATTGGGCTTTCAATTCGTCAATTGCCTCATTGAGCTCATCGCGCTGGCGCTCCATATCCTCCAAGCGCGCGCAAGCAATGCGATAAGTCTCTTGGAATTGCGTGGCTTGCCCGTCTCCAATGTCATACATATCCAGGAGCTGGCGGATTTCCTCGAGGCTAAAGCCAAAGCGTTTTCCGCGCAGGATCAGCTTAAGCCGGGCGCTGTCGCGGCGGGTGAAAAGGCGCCGGGTGCCCTCTCGCTTGGGAAACAGCAATTCTTTGGATTCGTAAAATCGTAAGGTGCGTGGCGTGACGCCGAAGGTCGCGCACATTTGCTGTATCGTTTGTGTCTCTTCCATCTCTTCACCACCGAGGTTTCATCATAGGGCTGCTAGCAATGCCTTACGTTGACGTTAATCAAGAGATAGGTAAAGCAAATTGGCATAATATACAAATTTTTGGCGGCATTTTGCCTATTTATGTAAATTTTGAGCCTAGGACAGCTCTGCTGAAATCGCGTCAATCATCGTCGAGAGATCTGTAATTGCGCCTTTGATGTCCTCTTGCTGCTGTTTCAACAGAGCTAATTTTTCTTGCGCGATTGGAATCCAGGCCTGCATCTGCGCCGTGCTGCCTTCTTTGTCGTAGATCTGCAACCATTGGCGCAGTTCTTCCAGACTAAAACCAAATCGGCGGCCGCGCATAATCAAAGTCATGCGCGCCACTTCGCGCGGGCTGTAAAAGCGGGCGCGACCAACCCTTTGGGGCTGCAAAAGCTCAATGTATTCATAATAGCGCAGAGTGCGCGGGGTCACATCGAAATGCGCGCACATGTCTTTGAATGTTAGGTTTTCTTGTGTCATGTTTCCCCCACTCGCATAGTATTGCACTGAAATGGACGGTCAAGAGATCAGTTCATGAAGCCAGGTGCGAGGATGTAAAACCCATAAGCCACCACAAGAGCCGGGATGGCCGAATAGCCTGTGGCAATTAGAGCTGCACGTGGATTGAGCGCAATGGCTGGGAAGAGCGCATCACCGTCATTAGAGATCGCATTGCCGATCAACGCCGCAAAGGGCAAAACGCCATTAAGGTAGAGCGTGGCGACCAAAACTTGCGGTCCGCATCCTGGAACAAACCCAACCAAGACCGCAATCAGCGGCAACAGCACCCCGATGGTTCCAAAGGCGGCCCGCAGGTCAAACCCGCCAAAGGTTTCGGCGTAACTATAGCTGAGATAGGCGATGATCACCCAGATGGAGATAAAGGAGGTCTCCTCTGCGACGCGGGTCAATGGGTGATCGGCAATATTTGTCATGGCTTTGAGCGGAGAGGTTGCCCAGATGAAAAGCCCGAGAAAACTACCGGCAAGAGCGACGGAGAAAATCAAACCAGTGCCATAAAGTGCAAAAATGTCTGCTCCCGCCACTTGGGTGACGCCAAAGATTAATCCGGGCAGAGCCAGGCCGACATATGCGTAGTCTTGCCAGCGTGTGCGCCCAATGACCGGCGCAATTTCGCAATGTCCAGAGGTGTTCGGTGTGAGATCAAACCGATTGAAGCGATCGACAAGCCATCCTGACAGAATGCCGACGACAAAGGACAGGGGCAAAACAACCAGCGCCGCATCTGGACGGGTTGCGATCAACAGAAAGGCGGCATCCCCCATGGTTGCGGTCAGCGTTGCGACCACGGCGCCAAAGCTGACATTGCCCGAAGAATAAGCCGCCACCACAACCACAGCGCCGCCGCAGCCGGGCGTGGTGCCCAGAAGTGCGGCCATAGGCACTTGAAACCCTTTGGATTTTTTCAGCGCTGACCCGATATCAAATCGAAACACCCGTTCCGCACCGTAAAACAACAGCAAGGTTGCGGCGACAAATGCTGAGACCTGCACATAGGCATCCACCATCAAGCCACGGGTGAGATGCCCGACGGGTCCTGGAGCGAGCGCGAGAGCCAAAAATACACATAAGACCAGCAGTCTTCGGCTTCGAAATGGGCCGAGCATATCTGACGCGATGAATGTCTGCGCATTGGAGTCTGTGGTCATGACAGCTTTCGTATTTCAATTGAGAATAATTCGCAAGTGCAAATAAAGCGCTTGGCAATCACCGGCGCAGGCACAATAACCGCTGTATGACACAAGACCAGATGACAGCCGCGCGTCAGTTCATTGATGCAATCCCGCATTCTCGCCGATTGGGCATGCAGCTCGAAGAGCTGGGTGATGGTCGTGCGATTATTTCCATGCCCTATGATTCCGCCCTGATTGGCGACCCGGTCACAAAGGTCATTCACGGCGGCGCTGTGTCTGCTTTGATGGACACGGCGGGTGGGGCCGCGGTGGTGGCGCATCCTCTTGCGGGGCTGGGCACGGCCACTTTGGATTTACGCATTGATTATATGCGGCCTGCAACGCCAGGCCAGACCATCACGGCCACTGCGGAGTGCTATCATGTCACCCGGACAGTGGCCTTTGTGCGTGCCACGGCCTGCGATGAAGACACAGGCCGCCCCGTTGCTACGGCGACGGGTGCTTTTACTGTTGCGAAGGCCAGCGCATGAGCCGGCCAGAACCTGTCACCCAAGTCAAACGTCGTCGCGATCTCGCCTTGTCCGTAATCGTCAGCCAAGTGCCCTATATCGAGTTTCTGGGCGTGCGCTTTGACCGGCATGGCGATGAGTTGACGGCAACCATGGGGTTCCATGACGATCTGATTGGCAACCCGATGCTGCCCGCGCTCCATGGGGGCGCAACCGCGGCCTTTTTGGAGATCACCGCGATCATCGGCTTGGCCTGGAGCACGCTTTGGGATGATATCGAAGCGGAGAGATTGGATGTCGAGGCGGTCCAAAACGGCGCCTTGGTCCTGCCAAAAACCATTGATTTTACCGTTGACTACCTGCGCACCGGCCTGCCGCGTGATGCCTATGCAAGGGCACGGGTCAACCGTTCGGGCCGGCGCTATGCTTCGGTGCATGTCGAGGCTTGGCAAGACAATCGAGATCGCCTCTTCGCGCAAGCATCTGGACATTTCTTGATGCCGCAGAGCAATGGCTGACCCGACATATGGCATAACGCATCGGCGTGTTTTGTCGATTGCCCTGCCGATCGTGATTTCCAATGCGACCGTGCCGATCTTAGGTGCGGTAGATACCGGCGTGATTGGCCAATTGGGCGGAGCGGCGCCCATCGGTGCGGTTGGCATTGGCGCCATCATTTTGGGCGCGCTCTATTGGATCTTTGGTTTTTTGCGCATGGGCACCGTGGGTCTGACCAGCCAAGCATTGGGCGGCGGGGACGCGCAAGAGGTCCGCGCGCTGTTCTTTCGCAGCGCAGGTATTGGCGTACTCGCCGGACTAGGTTTTATCGCGTTTCAGATCCCCATTTTTGCTGCTGCCTTTTGGATTGCCCCAGCCTCTGAGGAAGTTGAGGGTTTGGCGCGGGCCTATATGTCTATTCGTGTTTGGTCGGCACCGGCGGCGATTGCAATTTATGGCCTCAGCGGGTGGCTGATTGCACAAGAGCGCACCCGCGCTGTGCTGATGATTCAGCTTTTCATGAATGTGACAAATATCATTTTGGATTTCTGGTTCGTACTCGGATTGGGCTTTGGGGTCGAAGGGGTGGCCGTGGCGACTTTGATTGCCGAATGGGGCGGGCTGGTATTGGGCCTCTACCTCTGCCGACAGGTCTTTCGCGGTTTGGCGCTGTCTTTGTGGCAGCAGATCGTTAACCGGCGGCGTGTGATCTATATGATGCAGGTGAATGGCGATATTCTAATCCGCTCAGTGCTCCTGCAAGCGGGCTTCGTTAGCTTTTTATTCTTTGGGGCCGAACTCGGGGATGTGACCTTGGCGGCCAATCAAGTCTTGCTGCAATTTGTTTATCTGGCCTCCTATGCCATGGATGGCTTTGTCTTTGCGGCAGAGTCTTTGGTGGGCCAAGCTATGGGTGCCAAGGCTGTAGCGCAATTGCGGCGGGGCGCATCGGTGACGGCGGTTTGGGCCTTTGGCTCGGCCATTGTCATGGCCGCTGGATTTTGGATCGTCGGGCCCTTTGTGATTGATGTGATGGCCAAAGATCCCGCTGTGCAGCAGGCGGCACGTTTGTATCTGCCGCATATGGCGCTCGCGCCCCTTTTGGGCGCTTTGGCCTGGATGCTTGATGGGGTTTTTATCGGCGCCACCCGCACAAAGGACATGCGCAACATGATGATCCTGTCGTTTTTAGGTTACTGCGGTCTTGTGCTCTTGCTCTTGCCGAGTTTCGGCAACCATGGGCTTTGGATGGCGATGAATGGGTTTTTCATTCTGCGCGGTGTCAGTTTGGCGCTTCGCTATCCCGCGCTGGAACGGGTTGCCGCCGCGCCTTAATCATCAGCCGGCCTTTGGCTTTAGAGCCAGTCTTGCGTGGTGGTGCCAATGGCTTGATCGAGCCGCTCATGGCCGTCCTGGGCCAAAAGCTGATCCAGGCCATTTGCAATGCGCGGCACCAAGGATAGACCCTGGTAGACCATGGCCGAATAGATTTGCACGGCGCAGGCCCCGGCCGTGATTTTCGCATAGGCGTCCTGTGCAGATCCAATACCACCCACGCCCACCAGATCGATCTCGCCCTGTGTGGCCTGGCGCATTTTGGCCAGAATGCGAGTGGATTTTTCAAACAAAGGCCGCCCCGACAGGCCGCCTGTTTCTTGGCGCTGCGCAGAGGCAAGCCCGTCCCGGTCCAGAGTGGTATTGGTGCAGATAATCGCCGCAAGCCCGGCTGCGCGCGCCAGATCGGCGATGTCCTGGATTTCTGCATCCGTCAGATCAGGTGCGATTTTCAGGAAGATAGGCAGGGGGTTGGTCAAATTTGCATTGGCTGCGTTCACTCGGCCCAACAGATCTTCTAGGGCCGCTTTTCCCTGAAGATCGCGGAGCTTTTCGGTATTGGGCGAAGAGATGTTCACCGTTGCGAAATCAATATGGGCTGCCGCCTGTGTGAGTACCTGGCCAAAATCATCGGCTCGGTCTGCGCTGTCTTTGTTGGCACCAAGATTCAAACCGCGTGGTATGGCTGTTGGGTTTTGCGCGAGACGGGCGGCGATTTCGGCGATGCCTTGATTGTTGAAGCCAAAGCGGTTGATGACCGCCTGGTCTTTGGTCAGACGAAACAGCCGTGGCTTGGGATTGCCGGGCTGTGGCCTCGGGGTTGCCGCGCCCACTTCCAAAAACCCAAATCCCGCCTTGGCCATTGGCGCCAGCGCCTCGGCGTTTTTGTCATAGCCCGCGGCCAAACCAACTGGGTTGTGCAGGGCAATGCCGCCCATAGAGGTTTCAAGGCGCGCCCGTTGAACCGGGCCGCCGTGCAGCGGGGCCAGGCCCAGCTTTAGCGCTTGAATTGACAATCCATGTGCACGCTCTGGATCCAACTGGTGCAGAAGCTTCAGGCCCAATTTTTCCCGCAGGCTCATGTTAGGCCTTCGGGGAATTTGTGGCGTCCATCGACCAGCGGCAGGGGCTGGCACCAAAGAACATTTGATAATTTGAGTGTGGCATAGAGGTGGGGAAATTCAGCGCCGCCGCGCGAGACTTCCCATTTTATCGCAGGGCCCAGAGCGTCAGTTTCGACCGCTGCCAGAAAGAGATTTTCCGCATTGGCAAAATGTTTGTCGGCTGTGTCTTGGGCCTGCTGGGCTGTGGAGAAATGGATATAGCCGTCTGCGATATCGACGGGAGCCCCAAGGGTCTCGCCCTGTGTCTGCAGGGCCTGCCATTCAACGGCACGGAATATTTTGTAAATCATCATCCCCCACCTGTGCCGTGTCAGGGGAAAATCGTCAACCGTCCTTTCGGGGCAGGGGCTTTTCCAGCAGTTGGAATTGACTCGACTCAGCAGATGTGGGTCGATGGCTCATTGATTAACTCAGGGGGATGACGATGATGAAAACATTGCTGGCCAGCGCAGCTGCTGTGGCCTTAAGTGCCGGGATGGCTGTCGCCGATTATAAGATAACAATTTTACACACCAATGACTTCCATGCACGTTTTGAGCCGGTGTCAAAATATGACAGCGGCTGCGGTGAGGAAGATAATGCAGAAGGCAAGTGCTTTGGCGGTTCGGCCCGATTGGTCACGGCCATTAACGAAGCGCGCGCCAGATCCGACAACTCGATTTTGGTGGATGGTGGGGACCAATTCCAAGGCACTTTGTTTTATACCTACTATAAGGGGAAACTGGCCGCCGAGATGATGAACAAAATGGGCTATACGGCAATGACCGTTGGCAACCATGAGTTTGACGATGGGCCAGAAGTGCTGCGCGGCTTTGTCGATGCGGTGAATTTCCCGATCCTAATGTCCAATGCCGATATCAGCGGCGAGGCGCTGCTGCGCGATGTGATCCAGAAGTCAGTGGTCATTGAGCAGGCTGGTGAGAAAATTGGTCTGATCGGGCTCACCCCTGAGGATACCGACGAGCTGGCAAGCCCCGGCCCGAATGTGATCTTCTCCGATCCGTCAGAAGCGGTGCAGGGCGAGGTGGATCGTCTGACGGCGATGGGCGTCAATAAGATCATTGTGCTGTCGCATTCCGGCTATCTGGTCGATCAGCGGGTCGCGGCCAATACCACGGGCGTCGATGTGATCGTCGGCGGGCATTCCAACACATTGCTGTCCAACACAAATGACCGTGCTGATGGGGCTTATCCAACAATGGTTGGGGATACGGCGATTGTGCAAGCCTATGCCTACGGCAAGTTTTTAGGTGAATTGAATGTCACCTTTGATGATGCCGGCCGCATCCTTGAGGCCATTGGTGAGCCGCTGATCATGGATGGATCTGTGGATGAAGATGGGGCCACAAAGGACCGCATTGCCGAGGCGGCCGAGCCGTTGGAGGCGATCCGCAATCAAGTCGTGGCGATGTCTGCGGCCGCGATTGAAGGCGACCGCTCAGTCTGCCGCGTGCAAGAATGTGAGATGGGCAACCTGGTGGCGGATGCGATGCTTGCGCGCGTGGCCGATCAGGGCGTGCAAATTGCCATTGCCAATTCAGGCGGTCTGCGCGCCAGCATTGATGCTGGAGAGGTGACCATGGGCGAAGTTCTCACCGTGCTGCCGTTTCAAAACACTTTGGCAACGTTCCAGATTTCTGGGCAGGGGGTGATTGACGCGCTTGAAAATTCTGTCAGCCAAGTCGAGGAGGTCGCGGGCCGTTTTGCGCAGGTGGCCGGTCTGAAATACACTTGGGACCCAAAGGTTGCACCCAATGAGGGGCGCATCGTTGAGGTACTCGTCGCGCAAGATGGCGGCTATGTGCCGATTGATCCTGCGGCGCTCTACTCTGTTGTGACGAATAACTATGTGCGCAATGGCGGAGACGGGTACAAAATGTTTCGGGACGGGTTGAATGCCTATGATTACGGCCCGGGTCTCGAAGTGGTTTTGGCCGAATATATGGCCGAGCAGGGCAGCTATGCGCCCTATCTTGATGGCCGTATTTCGGTGAAATAACAAAATGCGGGGCCACTGGGCCCCGCATGTCCCGCCCTTTGGGCGTTAGACTTGAAAATACTTGTGGCCGGTTATGGCCAGCATGAAATCAAGGCGACGGTTTCTTGCGCAAGATTGGCGAGATCCACAGGCTCCAACTTAACCGTCTCCGTTTCGGTGCTGGCGGCTGCATTGGCCGCGATCAATGTCTCAGAAATCAAGGGCCAATTGGCCATAAACTGCACGTTTGCAGGCAGTTGGCGAGATCCCTGCGGCGGTGGCGGCAACAGTATTCCAATCACAGATCCATAGTGATCATAAATCGGCCCACCGATATCGCCCGGCAGGCTGTCGATCTCCAATCGGGAAACACCGGCACGGCCTGTGAGGTCGGTCAGCGCTTGCAATTGGCCCATGGTGATGGAGGGCGCGCCGAGTTTGCCACCATAGGAATAACCCCCCAAAGCAACATATTGCGGCGCATAGAGGCGCCGGGTTTCAAACTGGCCAATCGAGGGGGCCGCCGCGTCCTGCGTGGGAACCAAGACCGCAAGTTCCGCGTTTTGAGCCGCGATGCTGAGCGGGAGGCCATCTTGCAGTTGTAATTTTCCGCATTCCGAAAAGTCTTGAGCCGCCGTGAGAACATGGCCCTCGCGGCTGATGAAGACGCCCGATTGCGAGAAGCTTGGCTGGCGAATGGTCAAGCCTCCCAGAGACTCTTGTGGTGTGAGACCGGCGCTAAGAATGGGCGCCTCGCCCAGCGTGCCGGAAAGAGATGTAAAGCTTGTGAAGATTTCCTCTTCCACCCGCGCGCGGCGGGCCGTGTCCCCGCGCGGCCACACGAAAATCAGGCCTTTGATGTCACCGCCTTGCAATGTGGCAAAGCCGGTGGTGTGGAGCCGGTCGTCATAGGCTTCGATCGTGAAGCTGGATTTCGCCAGATTGCGCGGGCCGGTTTCGGGCAGGATGCTCAAGGTTTGCATCACCTCATAGAGGGCTGCAAGCCGGTCTCTATCGCCGCGTTGACTGATGAGGATCACCTGCGCCAAGCCTGTGTCTTTGGCGGCATAGGTGGCAAAGGGCGGATCGTAGGAGGCCGGGGCCAAAAGGGCGCTGGGCAGGCGCAGCGTGATTCCAGCCTGCGCATCAACCACGTCTTCAAATCCTAAACCGGCCAGTAAAAACTGATAATCTGCGATAAGCTCAGCTCTTTGTGCGGCGGTTAGAACACCGGTTGCGTTATAGCCATTGGCATATTGCCAGCTCTTCATAGCAGCGCGTGTGCCCGAACCATAAAGCCCATCAATGGCACTTTCATAAAACCCTGCCCAAGCGAGTGCCCGTTGCAGGTATTTTTTCTCGGCCTCTGTCATAGCACTTTCTGAGGCTTTGGCTTGCTTCAGCTGCTCGGCCGGGCTGATTGGCTGTTCTGCTGCGGGCTCTTCGGTGGGCGGCGCGGTTTGGGGGGCCGTGTTTGCGGCCCTATCAGTGTCTGCGGCGGGTTGAGCCGCCACAGCCGGCGGATAGAAGCGCGCGCCAAAGGACGCGCCGGTTGTGGTGAAGCTGGTGCGGGGGATCACCCCTTCGGCGCGGAATTTTTGTAAAGCGGCATCGGCCTGTTCTGGATCATATGGGCCGATGGCCACGCCGAACCAGCCTCCATTGATTTCAAATCCGTTTACGTTGTCCAAGTCGCGGGCATAGATCTCAATACTGTCCAAACTGGCCTCGAGATTCAGTCGGGTCTCAAGCTGAATCCAAACCTGCCGGGGCAGAGTGGATTGCGCCAAAGCGGCCTGTGCCCAGGTCAACATCAAAGCCATGAGGCTGTAGAGAAGCGATGATCTCATCTTTGAACCTTTTGAAAATTTGCCCTGTTATTTGTGGGATTGGCGCGTAAATCAAGCCGGTGCAGGAAAGTTTTGGCATTTGCGCTGATTTGGCATCGGTGGCTTGATTGACGCTGGCCCGTGCAGCGCCTATTCAGGCGCCAGATCAGCGGCCGAGGAACACATGAGCACTCCAAAATCATTCCAAGAGATAATTTTGCGCCTTCAAACCTATTGGGCCGCGCAGGGCTGCGCCATTTTGCAACCCTATGACATGGAGGTGGGCGCTGGGACGTTTCACCCGGCCACCACGCTGCGGGCTTTGGGCTCCAAGCCATGGGCGGCTGCCTATGTGCAGCCATCGCGCCGTCCGACTGATGGGCGTTATGGGGAAAATCCAAACCGCTTGCAGCATTATTACCAATATCAAGTGCTCATCAAACCCAGCCCGCCGAATTTGCAAGAGCTCTATTTGGGCAGTCTCAAAGCCATTGGCATCGATATGGCCCTGCATGACATCCGCTTTGTAGAGGATGATTGGGAAAGCCCGACCTTGGGGGCTTGGGGCTTGGGCTGGGAAGTGTGGTGTGACGGTATGGAAGTGTCGCAGTTCACTTATTTCCAGCAGGTCGGAGGTCATGATTGTCACCCGATTTCTGGGGAGCTGACCTATGGTCTGGAGCGTTTGGCAATGTATGTGTTGGGTGTGGATCATGTGATGGACATGCCCTTTAATGACCCTTCCGCCCCTATCGCTTTGACCTATGGCGACATTTTCCGCCAAACCGAGGAAGAATACGCCCGTTGGAACTTTGATGTGGCCAATACAGAGGTCTTGCTGCGCCAGTTTGAAGAGGCTGAGGCAGAATGCGAGACTATTTTGGCGCAAGAGGCGATTGACCCCAAAACCGGCAAGCGGATCATCATGGCCCATCCGGCCTATGATCAATGTATCAAAGCCAGCCATATGTTTAACCTTCTGGATGCGCGCGGCGTCATCTCCGTCACCGAACGACAGGCCTATATCGGCCGGGTTCGGAGTTTGGCGACCAAATGCGCCAATGCCTTCGTGCAGACTTCAGCAGCGGGAGCGGCCTGATGGCTGTCAGTGGAAAAGTGATCAGCGGCGGAATTTTAGGAATAACAGCAGCCTTCGGGATTGGCGTCTATTATGCGCAGGTCTATGGCTATTATGAAACCTTCTCGCAGGGCGAGGTGGCCTTGACCTCAATCGTCAGTGGCGCGCCAACACGCATTCCGGTGACGGAGTTTGAGGGCATTGACGCAGACAGCAGCCCAATCCGCTATCGCGCCTGTTTTAAAACACCTTTGAGCACGGCCATGCTCACCGAAACATTCACCACGCTGGAGCGTTCGGAGCCGCGCAACGCGCCGGAGTGGTTTGGATGTTTCGACGCGGCCCAAATCGCCGCTGACATCGACGCCGGCATTGCGACCGCCTATTTGGGGGCCGCGAATTTCGAGTTTGGGATCGACCGGATTGTGGCAATTTACGATGACGGGCGCGGCTTTGTTTGGCATCAAATCAACGAGTGTGGCGACAAACTGTATGACGGCTCACAGGCCTCTGACGATTGTCCGGAAAGGGATCAATAATGGCGGATCTTCTCATTGAACTCTTTTCGGAAGAAATACCCGCAGGTTTGCAAGCCCCTGCGGCTCAGAACCTCAAGAAACTGTTGACCAATGGGATGGTTGAGGCGGGCTTGACCTATGCCAATGCGTCAGCCTTTCACACAGCGCGACGCCTCACTTTGGTTGTGGAAGGTTTGCTCGACGCCAGCCCCACGGTGCAAGAAGAGCGTAAGGGTCCGAAAGTCGGCGCGCCAGAGCAGGCGATCAATGGATTTTTGCGCGGTGCGGGCTTGTCTATGGATGACCTGGAAGTGCGCGATGACAAAAAAGGTCAGGTCTATTTTGCCAAGATCACCAAGCCCGGGCGCCCCGCGGCTGAGATTGTGGCAGAGGTGTTAGAAGCGACTATTCGCAATTTCCCTTGGCCAAAATCGATGCGCTGGGGGTCTGGGAGTCTGCGCTGGGTGCGGCCTTTGCAATCGATCCTTTGTGTCTTGTCCAATGAGGCCGAAGTCTCGGTTGTCCCTCTCGACGTGGACGGCATTAAAGCTGGCAACCAGACCCGCGGTCACCGTTTCATGGCGCCAGATGCCTTTGCGGTGAGTGGTTTTGAGGATTACGAAACCAAGCTGAAGCGCGCCAAAGTGATCCTGCGGGCCGATGAGCGGCAAGCTGCGATTTGGCAGGAAGCCCAGACCCAAGCTTTTGCGCTGGGCCAGAGCGTGGTGGAAGACACCGGCTTGTTGGCTGAGGTGGCAGGACTCGTGGAATGGCCCGTTGTTCTGATGGGTCAAATTGATGAGGAATTTTTGGATCTGCCCCCGGAGGTTTTGAAAACCTCCATGAAGGAACATCAAAAATTCTTCTCGGTCTCCAACCCGAAAACAGGCCGCATTGAGCGCTTTGTCACCGTGGCCAATATCGAGGCGGCCGATCAGGGCGCCACGATATTGAAGGGCAATCAAAAGGTGCTGGCTGCGCGTCTTGCCGATGCGAAATTCTTTTGGGAGAACGATCTGCGCGAAGCAAAAGCGGGCATGGGAAACTGGCAGGCGGCTTTGGAAAACGTCACCTTTCACAACAAGCTGGGCAGTCAGGCCGCGCGAATCAAGCGTATTGCAGCATTGGCCCGTGACTTGGCGCCAGTGGTGGGCGCTGATCCGGATATGGCAGAGCAGGCCGCTTTGGTGGCGAAGGCGGATTTGAGCTCACAAATGGTCTATGAATTTCCCGAATTGCAGGGGCTCATGGGGCGCTATTATGCTGAAAAAGCGGGCATGTCGGCTGACATTGCGGCGGCCTGTGAAGCGCATTACTCGCCACTTGGGCCTTCTGACGATGTGCCGACTGCGCCCGTTTCTGTTGCTGTGGCGCTGGCCGACAAGCTTGACATGTTGACCGGGTTTTGGGCGATTGATGAAAAGCCGACTGGCTCGAAAGACCCGTTTGCTCTGCGCCGCGCAGCCTTGGGGGTGATCCGCTTGATTTTGGACAATCACCTCACTTTGCCTTTAGCGGATCGCCTGGCCGCTGCCGACGCGGGTGCTGGAGCCGCGGATTTGCTCGGATTTTTCCAAGATCGCCTCAAAACCTACCTGCGTGACCGGGGCATTCGCCATGATGTGATTGATGCCTGCATCGCCATGCCGCAAAGTGACGATCTGGCACTTTTGGTCAAGCGGGCAGAGGCCCTGCAAGGGGCGCTGGGCACAGATGATGGCGAAAATTTGATCCAAGGTTTCAAACGCGCCAATAATATCTTGAGCCAAGCCGAAGAGAAGGATGGGGTTGAATATAGCTTTGGCGCCGATGTGAAATATGCGGAAAACGAGGCGGAGAAGGTGCTTTTCGCGGCGTTGGATTCGGCGGATAAGACGATTCAACCCGCCATGGCAACACAGGATTTTGCCGCCGCTATGGCAGCTATGGCCACATTGCGTGGTCCGATCGATGCGTTTTTCGAAGCGGTAAAGATTAATGCGGATAGTACATTGGTCCGTCGCAATCGGCTGAACCTTTTGAGCCGGATTCGCACAACCTGCCTGTCGGTTGCTGATTTGACCAAAGTCGAAGGCTGACAAGTGCCTCTTGCACTACGCAGTCAAGGGCCTATGCTGCAGCAGAACATGAGGATGCCGCAGTGCAGAACGATCAAACTTTCGCCCCTGTTGTATTGGTTACCAATACAGCCCCAATGACCGCCGCCGCCTATGGCGGGCGGGCCAAATGCGCGCAGCGCCTGATCCGGCTGGATATGCCGGTTCCAACAACGGTAGCCCTTTCCTTTAAGGCGGTGCATGATTTGGCACAGGGTCATGCTTTGGATCTTGGCTTGGTCCTGCCACATTTCGGCGCGGCGCCCTTGCTCTCCGTGCGGCCGTCTTCTGGCAGCCCTGATTGGGGTGGGCCGGGCGCGATTTTGAATATTGGCATGAATGATCGGAAATTCTCAGAGCTCTGCGAAAGCCACGGTGAAACGGCAGCGGCCACCCTCTATCTGCGGTTTATCAACGCCTATGCGACCCATGTGGCGCGGCTGGATCCAGACGCTTTCGATGATCCTGAAACGCCGACCGCGGGCGATGTGATGAAGGCTTTGACCACCTATTGCGACGAGGCCGATGAGCCCTTCCCGCAGGAGGTGGATGTGCAATTGGCCCATGTGTTGCGCTCTATGGCTCGGGCTTGGGAAGGCACCAGTGCCCGGCTTTTGCGCCAGGCGAAGGGTGCCCCCGCGGATGCGGGGCTTGGGCTTGTCGTTCAGGCGATGGCCATTGGGGTTGGGCGCGGTGAATGTGGCTCGGGTGTGATACAATTTGCCTCGTCCGACACGGGCCTGCCCGAGATTCACGGGCGCTACCTGCGACAATCTCAGGGGCGGGAGGCTTTGGATCGTCAGGTTGGATCTTTATATCTGACCAAGGATCCGCGTGGCCCGTCCTTTGAAGAAACCTGCCCCGAGGCTTTTAAACAGCTTTTGGACTATTCAGTTTTGGCCCGGCAGCGCCTGCGTGAAGAGATGCAAATTGAATTCACGCTCGAAAGTGGCAAGCTGGCGATTTTGGATGCGGTGCGTATCGTGCGATCTTCAAGCGCAGCGGTGCATATTGCCGTGGACCTGGCCCGCGACGGGATCATCCCGCGCGAAGATGCCCTTATGCGGGTTGACCCAAAGGCTTTGTCTGAACTGTTGCACCGGCAAGTGGCGCCCAATGCACCGCGCAGCGTATTGGCCAAGGGGATTGCCGCAAGCCCCGGGGCGGCGACCGGAAAGATCGTCTTTACAGCCTCCGACGCGCAAGCCAGTGCCGCGCGCGGCGAGGCGGCTGTTTTGGTGCGTCGTGAAACCGGTCCAGAAGATATTCGCGGCATGCACTCTGTGGTTGCGGTTCTCACCGAACGGGGCGGGGTCACAAGCCATGCCGCAGTGATCGGGCGTGGTCTTGGCTTACCCTGCGTGGTTGGCGCCTCGGACATGCGCATCGACGGGCAAAAGAAGACGGTCATTGGTCGCAACCAACAGATTTTGCGCGAAGGGGATGTCATCACTGTGGACGGCACCCATGGTGAGGTATTGGTGGGGCATGTGGAGACGGTGGAAGCCGGTCTCAACACCGCTGTCACAACCTTACTGGGCTGGGCAGATGAGTTGCGCGATATTGGGATCAGAGCCAATGCGGATACGCCGCGTGATGCGCAAACGGCCAAAAATTTTATGGCGGACGGCATTGGCCTGTGCCGCAGTGAGCATATGTTCTTTGAAGCGGACCGCTTAACTGTGATGCGGGAGATGATTTTTGCGGAAAACGAAGCGGACCGCGCCGCTTCTTTGGAACGACTCTTGCCCATGCAACGGGCCGATTTCACCGAATTGTTCCAAATAATGGAGGGGCGCCCGGTTTGCATTCGGTTGCTTGACCCGCCTTTGCACGAGTTTTTGCCTGCCGATCGTAGCGGGTTGCGCGATTTGGCCGAAGCTCTCAGCCTGCCGCTGTCGCGGGTGACCGAAAGGGTGGAGCAATTGTCGGAATATAACCCGATGCTCGGTCTGCGCGGGGTGCGGCTTGGGATCACGGTTCCCGAAATCTACGAGATGCAGGCGCGGGCGATATTTGAAGCGGCGATCGACAGTGGCGTTGATGCCTCACCAGAGATTATGATTCCATTGGTCTCGGCCTGTCGTGAGGTTGAATTGGTCAAAGCGCGCATTGATGCCGCCGCCGCCGCGGTGCGGGTCGAACGTGGACAAAGCTTTAGCTATTCTCTTGGGGTCATGGTCGAAACCCCGCGTGCGGCTTTGCGAGCCGGTGAAATTGCCGCCTATTCGCAGTTTTTGAGCTTTGGCACCAATGATTTGACACAGATGACCTATGGGTTGTCGCGCGATGATGCGGGGCGGTTTATGTCCTCTTATGTTCAGCAGGGGGTCTATGAAGAAGATCCGTTTCACCGCTTGGACAAAGAAGGTGTCGGCGAGTTGCTGACGCTTGGAGCCGAGCGTGGCCGAGCTGCGCGGCCTGAAGTGGTCCTGTCCATCTGTGGGGAGCATGGGGGCGATCCGGAGGCGATTGCCTTTATCCGGCAATGTGGGTTCACCTATGTGTCTTGCTCGCCGTTTCGTGTGCCCGTTGCCCGTCTGGCCGCTGCGCAATGTGCTATTGCAGATAAGATAAAGAACTGATTCAAAATCATTTATTAAATCGCTTTGCGCAAATTATGCGGTCGCTGGACGAAGCCCTCATATTTGAGTAAAGCATCCCGAATTGTTGGGAGTGGTATAAATGGGGTTTGGAGCTTTACGCACCGCGGTCATGTCGATCTGTATTGGGCTGGCTTTGCAGGTTTTCGCCCTGCAGCCGGGCATGGCCAGTGATCGATCCGCTGCAGTTCCATCGGTGGAGTTAGAAGCCGCCCTGCGCCATGAAAATGCTATGGTGTCGGCAATGCCCTTGAGCCGCGTCGCTGTGTTGACTTCCCCGCGCCCTGAACAGCGTCCAAAGGGGTCTCAGGTGCGATATTCCGGCCGCTGGCTGCGCAGTTTGGCAAAGCCAACTGGCGGCAAGCAATGGGCTTGTTTGGCCGAAGCTATTTATTTCGAAGCGCGCGGGGAACCGGTCGAAGGGCAATTTGCGGTGGCGGAAGTGATTCTCAATCGCGTCGACAGCCCAAAGTTTCCAAACAGCATTTGCAAAGTGGTGCGCCAAGGCACGGGGCGCAAACATGCGTGCCAATTTAGTTATAATTGTGATGGCAAGTTGGAATATATCGCCAATGGGTCAGCCTATGATCAAGCCAAACGCGTTGCGCGGGTATCGATGGACCGCAAGACACGGCCTTTGACCAAAGGAGCCACTTTTTATCACGCCACTTTCGTTTCCCCGTCTTGGGCGCGGAGTTTTCAGCATGTGGCCACAATCGGGGTACACAAATTCTATAAACCCGTTAGACGCGTTGCTGAGAAATAATGTTTGCGCTACGCCCGACGGGGCAAGAGGACAAGGCAAGAGGCCGAAAATGACCGATGATGATCTAAAACATGCTTTTGCTCATCCCTCCGCCCGGTCAGAGGCGACAGCAGAGGCGCCTTGTGACAGAATTTCTGTACGCGACCACATTCTAACCGTTGAAATTGGTGCGTTCCAAGCTGAACGCGGCACCACGCAACGTATTCGGTTTGATGTGGTGGTGGAAGTGCAGCCCTTGAGCGACGAGATCGACGATGATGTGGATCGCATTCTGTCCTATGATCGGGTCACAGAAGCCATAGAAGCGGCCCTATCCGAAGAGCGCTTGAATTTGCTGGAAACTTTGGCGGAACGTGTTGCAGAGCGTATTTTGCTCGCGCCGCAAGCGCAGCGGGTCTTTGTGCGGATTGAAAAGCTGGATCGTGGGCCCGGCAATTTGGGTGTGGAGATTGTACGTTCAAAGTCATGCGTCTTTGATGCGAACCTTCGGGGACTCGAAGAAACGCCGCATCCGATTGTTCTATTTTTGGCAAATAATGTGATCGACGAGGGGCATTTGGAGGCCTGGCTCTCTGCGGCTGAAGACAACACCCGCCCGGTCATCATATGCGTCGGCATGCCCGAGGCGGGAGCGCCGCAGGTGGCGGCGCATCGTATGGTTCAGCGCCGTATTGATCTTTTGGCGATTGAACAAAATGCTTGGATTTTTGCCAGCCACGATCCGCGCTGTGTGGTGGTGGGAACCAAGACAGAATTGGATTGGGGGATGCGCCACGACCAGATCAGCCTCTGGGCGCCGTCAAAGATCGTTTTGGACGCCGTCGATGGTCCGCCAACAGATATGGTCGATATTTCTGCTCTGGTCGAATGGTTTGCGCAGGAAATGCAGGCCGCGCAGCTGGTATTTGTCGGCGCAACTCCGACAGGGAATTTGCCTATTGCCCGCCAGGCTCAGGCAGATTTGGCATTGCTATGACGCTGTATTATCGGCCCTTGGTCGAAGAGCAGGGCACGCATGTGCTTGCAGGGGGCTGGTGCCGTTTTTCCAAGGTTGAAGTTCTATCGCGGCAGGGGCGGGCGGCGCTCATATCTGCCGATGAGGTGCCGCAAGACATATTGCATCGATTAACCTCTGCGCGTTCTGATTTGGGGACAAAAGCAAGCGCAGGGCCGCAGGTCATGGGTATTTTAAACACCACGCCAGATAGTTTTTCCGATGGTGGGCAATTTGGCAACCCTGCAAGCGCGCGCGCCCATGCTGTGCGCTTGCTGCAAGAGGGGGCAGATATTATTGACATCGGGGGCGAAAGCACCCGGCCCGGCGCCGATCTGGTGGCATTGGAGGAGGAAATCTCCCGGACCAAGCCCACCATTCTTGATCTGCGGCAGGTGTCGTCTTTGCCTTTGTCAATTGATACGCGCAAAGCGCCTGTGGCGGCGGCCGCGTTGGAGGCGGGCGTCGATTGGATCAATGATGTCTCTGCTTTGAGTTTTGACAGTGAGATGGCGCAGGTGGCGGCCCGCAGTGGCGCGCCACTGTGCCTGATGCACGCACCCAGTGATCCCAAAACGATGCAGCAAAAGGCGCATTACGAAGATGTCCTACTCGATGTCTATGATTATTTGGCCGCACGGATGGAGTTTGCGCTGTCACAGGGTATTTTGCGGCAAAATATTATTGTTGATCCCGGCATTGGGTTTGGGAAAACCTTGGAGCATAATTTGGCGCTATTGCGCGGTCTTGCGGTATTCCACGGCTTAGGGTGCCCCATTCTCTTGGGCGCGTCCCGCAAGCGCTTTATTGGCACGATTTCTGGCGCAGAGAAGGCGCAGGACCGTATGGCAGGCTCGGTTGCGGTGGCCCTGGCCGCCGCTGGGCAAGGCGCGCAGATCTTGCGTGTGCATGACGTGCGCGAAACGGTTCAGGCGCTCAAACTTTGGGCGGCTGTCCGCGGTTGAAGATGCGGCGCAAGACACCTGCTTGAATAATCGCCACCCCCAACAAGATCAAAGCCAGAGCGACAAAGAGTGTCGCCGGAAGGGTTTCCCCTAGAAAGAGGCTGCCCGCGAGTACGGACCAAACGGGGACTTGGTAATTTGTGAGTGTCATGAATGAGGGCCCCGCGCTTCGGATCACGGCAACTTTGATGATAAAGGCCAATGCGGTGGGAATGAGGCCCAGATAGCCAATCGCGAGTAAACCCGAGATACTGGGCAGGTTGGGCGGGCCTTCGACCAGCAGGGCGATCGGCAGTAAGACCATAGCGGCCAAAATGAGCGAGCCGGTGGAGAGGGCCAGCTCATTAATCGGCGGGCATTGTCGCGTGGCGATAGATCCGCAGGCATAGCAGAAAGCGGCCGCCACGCAGGCGAAACGCGCCAGCGTTTCCACGGGACCTTCTGCCACGCCAAGCCCGCTTGTGCCGATCAGGAGCACGGCGCCTAGGAAACCCACGCCAAAGCCGATGAGTTTGCGTAAAAAAATCCGCTCGCCCGGCACAAAGAAATGAGCCAGCGGCAAAACGAAAATAGGCAGCGCTGCCATGGTCATGCCGGCAAAGGCGGAGGGCACATGTTGTTGGCCCCAACTGAGCAGTGCGAAGGGGATTGCGCTGGACAGCAGCCCAACCAAAAGGACAAAGCGCCAGAGGGCGATGTCTTTGAAGCTGGGCAAAGCAATGCCGCGCCAACGCATCAGGCCATAGAGCGCGATGGCGCCGATGGTGATCCGCCCTGCCGCCAGGGTCAGCGGTTGGAAATCACGCAGCGCCATACGCACCACCATAAAGGCGCCGCCCCAAATCATTGCGATAAAGGCAATACGAAGCCAATTGATCACTCCGGGAGATGTCATGCGCGCGCTTTCGTGGAAGGCAAAAGAAAAGGGGCCCGGCCAGTCGCGCCGCGCCCCCAAGGTCTAATGTGAGCCATAGCCCATCACAAGCCTAGTTCTTGGATTTATCGACCATTTTACCAGCAGAAATCCAAGGCATCATAGCGCGCAGTTTCTCGCCTGTGGCTTCGATTTGGTGCTCATCGTTGATGCGGCGTGTGGCTTTGAAAGAGGGCTGGCCAACTGCGTTTTCAGCCATGAAGTCACGCACAAATTTGCCGTTTTGAATGTCGGTCAGAACCGCTTTCATCTTGGCTTTGGTTTCGTCGTAAGGCAAGATCCGTGGACCGGAGACATATTCACCATATTCCGCAGTGTTGGAGATGGAGTAGTTCATGTTGGCAATGCCGCCTTCATAAATCAGATCCACAATCAATTTCACTTCGTGCAGACACTCGAAATAAGCCATTTCTGGCGCGTAGCCCGCTTCGACCAAAGTTTCAAAACCCATGCGGATCAGCTCAACCAAGCCGCCGCACAGAACTGCTTGTTCACCAAAGAGATCGGTTTCGCATTCTTCACGGAAGTTGGTTTCGATGATGCCTGAGCGGCCGCCACCGATGGCGGAGCAATAGGACAAGCCGATTTCCAAAGCTTTGCCAGAGGCGTCTTTGTCTACGGCAACAAGGCAGGGCACGCCGCCGCCTTTGGTGTATTCGCCGCGCACAGTGTGGCCCGGACCCTTTGGCGCCATCATGATGACGTCGATGCCTTCTTTTGGCTCAATCAGGCCAAAATGCACGTTCAAGCCGTGGGCAAATGCAATGGCAGCGCCTTCACGGATATTGTCGTGGACATATTTTTTGTAAGTTTCGGCCTGCAATTCATCCGGCATGGTGAACATGATGACATCAGCCCAAGCGGCAGCTTCGGCGATGCCCATGGTTTTCAGGCCTTCGCCTTCAGCCTTTGCGATAGAGGCAGAGCCTTCACGCAGCGCCACAACCAGGTTTTTTGCACCGCTGTCACGCAGGTTTAGCGCATGGGCATGGCCTTGGCTGCCGTAGCCGAGGATGGCGACTTTTTTGTCTTTGATCAAATTTACATCGCAATCGCGATCATAATAAACGCGCATTTTGGCGTCCTTTCATAGTTGGGTGTTCTGGAGCGTGTCTATCAGTTTGAACCGCAAGCGTAAGGATGTATTTTGCTAAATAAAACGGCATTATACATGTTTTAATTCGTATTATTTTAATATATGAAAATTTCATGCTTGATGATCTTGATCGACGCATTTTGCGGTTTTTACAATCTGACCCTACAGCACCGCTATCGGAGCTGGCGGAACGCTGCCGCTCTCAGCCGGCCACTGTGGCGCGCCGATTGGATCGGTTGAAGGCAGACGGCGTATTGCGCGGTTTGCACGCGGTGATTGATTGGGCGGTGTTGGGGTATGGGGTTGAGGTCAGCCTGCGTTTTACTTTGGACAAAACAAATTCAAAGGCTTTTGATGAGTTTCTAGCCGCAGCACGCCGGATCAAACAAGTGATTGCCATACAAACCTTTTCGGGCCGCGTGGATGTGCGCCTTTCGGTGATTGCGAAAGACATGCCAGATTATCAAAAGCTGTATCGCAGTGAGATTCTCAATCTGCCACATATCGCGGAGCTCGAGGCATTGATGCATGTGGCGACGCTGAAAACTGCGGAAGCTCTGCCCCTATGAGTGCCTGGGATGACAAGGATTTTGCGCTTCTGCGGGCTTTGTCGCGGGATGACACCCAATCGGCAGGTGTTTTGGGCCGTCAATTGGGGTTGAGCCAGCCGGCCACCTGGCGGCGCATTAAGCGGTTGCAGGCTGCGGGGGTTCTGGCCGGTCGTCGGGTGGATCTCAATGTCGAGGCATTGGGATTCGGGGTCACGGTTTTTTTGGGCGTAAAACTGGCCACGCGCGGGCAGGTCAGCCTTGAGGATTTTGAACGTGCCGTCACGGCCATCCCGGAGGTGCAAACCGTTCAGCATGTGCTCGGGCGCTATGATTACCGCTTGCGGGTTGTGGCGCGGGATATTTCGGACTTTGAGCGGGTCCTGCGCCACCGCATTATGACCGTGCGCGGTATCGGCGATGTGGAGGCGAATGTGCTTTTGAGTGAAGAGCGTCTGCTTGGCCCGCTCTAGATGCATACCAAAATAGACCGTGCATCCTGTGGCCAAGGTTTTTATAATGGGCCAACCTTAAAGGAGATGCCCAAATGACCGCTTTGCTTGATACCGTAGATCCAGATGGCCTGCTTGAATATTCTGTTGTGTTTACAGATCGCTCGCTCAACCATATGAGCGCGAAATTTCAGGGTGTGATGCGTGATATCTCATCCATTCTAAAAGAGGTGTATTCTGCCGATGGCGTCGCTGTGATTCCCGGCGGCGGTACCTATGGGATGGAAGCGGTTGCGCGGCAGATTGCTGTGGGCAAAAATGTTATGGTGCTGCGCAATGGATGGTTTTCCTATCGCTGGACCCAGATTTTTGAAGCCGGCTCAATTCCTGCCAGCGAAACGGTCATGAAGGCCCGGCGGGTGGGCAATGGCGCGCAGGCGGCCTTTGCCCCTGCGCCGATCGATGAGGTTGTGGCCAAGATTTTGTCGGATCAACCTGATGTCGTTTTTGCACCACATGTCGAGACCTCAGCGGGTTTGATCTTGCCAGATGACTACCTCAAAGCGGTCTCCGATGCGGTGCATAGTTACGGCGGATTGTTCGTTCTGGATTGTATCGCCTCAGGCTGTGCTTGGGTGGACATGCGCGCTGTCGGCGTTGATTTCTTGATTTCCGCGCCGCAAAAGGGGTGGTCAGCTTCTCCATCTGCGGGATTGGTGATGCTGTCCGAGGCCGGAATTGCAGCGGTGAAAGCCAGCCAGTCCAACAGCTTTGCTGTGGATCTGGGCAAGTGGTTGTCCATTATGGAGACCTATGAAGCCGGTGGTCATGCCTATCACGCCACAATGCCAACCGATGCGTTGACCGGGTTTCGCGATACAATGCTCGAAACCAAGGATTACGGTTTTGGCAAATTGGCCGATGCTCAATGGGAGCAAGGCAATCGGGTGCGTGCAGCCCTGGCGGAGCGCGGCATTGCCTCCGTTGCCGCTGATGGATTTGGCGCCCCCGGTGTCGTTGTGAGTTTCGCAAGCAGCCCAGAGATGCAATCTGGCAAACCTTTTGCCGCGCTTGGGATGCAGATCGCGGCCGGTGTGCCGCTGCAATGTGACGAGGGTCCGGAGTATCGCAGTTTCCGTCTGGGATTGTTTGGCCTTGATAAGCTCTATGATGTAGACGCCAGCGTGGCGCGTCTAGAGCAGGCTTTGGATCAAGTCCTCGCCGCGTAAGCCCGCGCTAGCGGATACCCAGCCCCAACTGCATGAGCTGGCGGCGTAGGGGCGTGATCCGGTGGATCGCGTCCAGCCCCAAGGCCCTGGCCTTGGCGGCGATGGGGCCCTCGGCCTTGGAGGCGCGGTTCAGCGCCCCGACGCCGAGCACCCGTGATTGCGCAATCGGCCGGCGGGCTTGATGGTAACGCTTTAGCATATCAGCCTCACCAATCTGCGCCGGTGCGGCCTTGGCAAGGTCAAGCAGCGCCTCAATATCCCCCAAGCTTAGGTTCAAGCCCTGCGCACCAATCGGCGGCACCACATGCGCAGCTTCTGCAATGAAAGCGGTGCGCTCGGCAAAAAAATGATCCGACAATTGGCTGATGATCGGCCAGGCGGTGCGCGCAGTGATCACCTCTAGTTGTCCCAAAACACCGGCGGAACGCTCGGTTATGGCCGCATTAAAGGCCTCTATGGATTGGGATTGCATCTCTTTTATCGCGCGGTTGCGGTCCATCCACACCACAGCGGAGGAGGGTTTGCCATTGAAATCGGGCAGGGGCACTAAGGTGAAAGGCCCGCCCGCTTTATGAACCTCTGTCGAGATATTTTCATGCGGGATGTCGTGGCTCACCGCAAAACTTAATGCCAATTGACCAAAATCTGTGCGTTTCGCGCGGATCTTTGCAGCGCGCCGAATGGGGCTGTCGCGGCCGTCGGCCGCAATCAACATTTTGCAACAGACACGCTCTGCAGAGCTCAGAGTAACGCGCGCTTCGGTGCTGCGCGTCTGACTGCTGATTGTCGAAATGCCGGGCTGAAAGTCGACATTCGGAAGGGCGCCCAGCCGTGTCAAAAGCCCCTCGCGCATGTCCCAATTTCCCAGGTTCCAGCCAAATGGCGCATCTGAAATATCGGCCGCGTTAAAATCCTTACGGACCAATGCCTCCCCGGCTGCATCCACAATGCGCATGATCTGAAGCGGTGCGCTGCGGTCTGCGACCAAAGGCCAAAGACCAATTTGCTGCAAAAAAGCTTGCGCGGGTTGCAAATAGGCGGTGGTGCGCAGATCGGCGCCTTGGTGGCTTCGGTCGGTGACAGGTGCGGTGGGATCGACGCAAAGCACCTCGAACCCAGCCTCGCCAAAGGCAACAGCGGCGGTCAGCCCGGCGATGCCGCCGCCAGAGATTATAATGTCTTTATATATGGCCATGAGCTTCATGTAATCTGCCGCTTGGCTTTGAAAAGCAAGCTGCGACCAATTGCGACAAGAAGGCCTCCAAATCTTGATGCGCGGCGTCGACGTAATCAGGTGCGACCGTGTCTGGAGAGATGTAGACCGTCCGCATCCCAAGGCCTGCGGGCACCTGCAAATTGCGGGAGTCATCCTCAAACATAGCGGCGGAATGCGGGGTCACTGCCGCGCGCGCAAAGACCTCTGCGAAGGCCTCAGCATGGGGTTTGGGCCGATAACTTGCGTGCTCTATCCCGTAGACGGCTTCAAAATTTTGCTCCAAGCCACGCGCCTGCAATACCTGGCGCGCATAGGGTTCCGTGCCATTGGTATAGACGATTTTCCGACCCGGCAGGGCGGAGATCAGCGATGAAAGCTCTGCCGAATGCGGCAATGGTGAAAAATCTATGTCATGGACAAAATGCAAAAATGCCTCGGGTGGCATGGCATGTTGGTCCATCATTCCCGCTAGGGTTGTTCCGTGACTGCGCCAATACTGCGCGCGGAACACATCCGCCTCTTCAAGGCTAACATCCAGAAAATCAGAGACAAAAAGGCGCATTTTTTCTTCAATCTGATCAAAAAGCCGGACCTTAGGCGGGTAAAGCGTATTGTCGAGATCAAAGATCCAAGTGTCGATATGGGAAAACTGGTCAAAATCCATGGGGCAATTGGTACCAAATAGCGCGGCAGGTTCAATGGCGAAACGCTTGCGAGGCGCGGCCAGCTCGCCCATAGTTGACGAAAGGATCGATAAGGAGCCTATTTATGCTAGAAACATCTGCATCCCGACCCGTTCAAGGGGACGCTTATGGATTGATTTTGGAGGCGATTGACGTGGGCATCTACAAGCCCGGCAGTCGCTTGGTGGAAAGTGAATTGGCCGAACGTTTTGGCGTGTCACGCACACCGATCCGCGAGGCGCTGCAAAGGCTGGAGACGCAGAGCCTTTTGACCCGTGATGGCCGGAGTTTGATTGTTGCCTCTTTGGATCACAATCAAATGGCTGAGCTCTATGTGGTGCGCACAGAGCTTGAGGGGCTGGCGGCACGTTTGGCGGCGCAACATGCGTCGGTTGAAGAGATCAATGTGCTGCAACAAATGATTGATGCAGACCGCGAGCGGGTGTCGGATGCCGCCGCTTTGGCGCGCTCGAATAAGAGGTTTCACAAGCAATTGCATTTGGCGTCGCACAACCGGTTTTTGGTGCAACAGCTGGATTTGGTTTATCGCTCCATGGCGCTCCTTGCGACGACCTCCCTTGCCGTCGAGGGGCGGGGACCTGTGGCCTTGGACGAGCATCAGGCGATTGTTTTGGCAATTTCGAATCGGGATGGGCCGGCGGCCTATGAGGCGGTGAAGCGGCATTTGAGCGAGGCCTTCGTCACCCGCCTGAAACATGATGCGGGCGCTCAGGCCTGGTAAGGGGAGCGGCCGGAGCAGTGGCAAGCGATATGCCATGGGCGGTTTTGTCCCAATAAAAGGGTTTGTAGAGCAACTCTAGAAAGCCTTTATAGGCGGCCATAGATCCCAGCGGGAAATAGAAATGCAGGCTGGGCACCCATTTGAGCAAATGGCGGTGCTTGGCCTGATTGCAGGCCAGCATGCCAACGATGATGTTGATGACCTCGGACATCAAATAAATCCCGCCCAAAGTGTAGAAGGCCCAGCTTGGCATGAAGCCCGTCAGGGGATGAGGCAGAGCAAGAAAGGCCAGCCAGAAGGTCCAAAGCACTGGGGCCAATAGAAATTGTGACAGTGTTCCTGCGAAGAGCAATTGCACACCGAAAAATTGCCAAAGACCCAGGTCCCGCAGCAGGGTTTTTGGCGCGCGCATGTGCACCGCCCAGGTGACCGCATAGCCTTTGAGCCAGCGGCTGCGTTGGCGTATCCACGGCCAGCCGCGGCAATTGGCCTCCTCAAGGGTCACGGTGGGCAAGAGCTCTGTGTGATAGCCGAAACGTGTTAGGCGAATGCCAAGGTCTGCATCCTCCGTGACATTATGCGCGTCCCAACCACCGAGCTCTTCCAGGATATGCCGGCGAAAAAATAGGGTTGTTCCACCGAGTGGCACGGGGAGCTTGAGCCGGGCAAGACCCGGTAGCACAATGCGAAACCAAGTGGCATATTCGATGGTGAAACAGCGTGACAACCAATTGGAGCGCGAATTGTAGAAATCCAAAGTGCCCTGAACGCAGGCCAATTTCTCGTCGCTTTCGGCAAAATGGCGGGCCACTTTGCGCAGTTGGCCCGGTTCGGGGGCATCTTCGGCATCATAGACGCCAATGATCGACCCTCGGCAGTGATCCAAGGCGTAGTTGAGTGCCCTCGGCTTTGTTTTGATGGTCCCGTTTGGCACGTTGATCGTGGTGATCCACGGCGGGAGTTTGACGCCAGCGAGGGTCTTGGCTGTGGTGATGTCATCGCGTTCCATCACCAAAATCACCTGTAGCAGATTTTTCGGATAGTCGAGTTGGCGCAGATGCGTGAGCAGATGGCTCATCATTGCGCTCTCTTTAAACAGGGGCACCATGATGGATATTTTGGGCAGGGGTGCATCGGTTGTGCGGCCCCTATATTTAAGATTGGCCAGCGCTCCGTGATGTAAAAACAGCATCGCGGTGGCGAGTTTTAGCGCCATATTGGCGATCAAAGTGAGGGTTCCCCACAGGGCGAAGACCAAAAATGTAATAGCAGGAGCGAAGGCACCCGCCAGGGCAACCAGCGCGATCAAGCTGCACAGGGCAACATGAAAGGTTTTGAAATTCAGATCGCGGCAGCTTTCACGCGCGGCAACGCGGTGTTCTGCCCGATGGATCAGCGCCGCGTCTTCGGTGGTGGTGATGTAGGATCTCATTTGATCCGGGCAGGTAAAGGCGCGGCGCAGCGGGCCAAATATTTGGCGCAAATAGGATTGGTTTTCATCAAAATGTTCGGGCCGATCGGTCAAGATGACAGTCACATCTGCGCTCAGGCGCCAAGGCAACACACCCATTTGCAGGGCGTTGGCCGGACCAAGAATTTTGAGCAAATCTGGGTTCGGTGGGAAATAGGTGAGATCGATATAACCCTCCCCCAAACGTTCCGCTTGCAATTGCGCCAAGCGGGTCGCGTCAATGAGGCCAAGGGAAATTAATGTGTCGCTCTCAGAGGCGTTGCCATCCATATCGCGGTTTTGCAATTGCAGATAGGCCGCGGGGGGCAGCAGGTTCGCTTCAGTCAGGAACTCCAGCAAATCCGGCGGATCCCAATGACCGGTGCGGGGGGGGGTGCAATGCGCCGGTGGGGGAAGAAGGAGTGTTGTAATCCAAAGTGACCTTCCCTCAAACTGCGGTTGGCTGCGACAGTTTGAGGGCTGGATGTTAAGGTAAGGTTTAAGAAATTAGGCCGCGCGAGACTTTTCCATTTCAGCTGCGAAATTTTCAAACAGATAGAAACTGTCCTGGGGTCCCGGGCTGGCTTCAGGGTGATATTGCACCGAGAAGACCGGACGATCCGCCATGCGAATGCCGCAATTGGAGCCATCAAATAGCGATATATGAGTTTCCAAAACACCCTCAGGCAGAGATTGGCTGTCCACGGTAAACCCGTGGTTCATAGAGGTGATCTCGACCTTATTGCTTTGCACATCCTTCACAGGATGGTTCGCGCCATGATGTCCGTGGTTCATCTTGATGGTTTTTGCACCCAATGCCAAAGCCAGCATTTGATGACCTAAGCAAATGCCAAACACGGGGATTGTGCTTTGTGCCAGTACCGCCTGGATCATCGGCACAGCATAGCTTCCTGTGGCGGCGGGATCGCCTGGGCCATTGGAAAGGAAAAGCCCATCGGGCTGGTGCGCCAAAACATCTTCTGCGGTGGCCGATGCGGGCAGCACAGTGACATCGCAGCCCACGGAGGCCAGACAGCGCAAGATATTACGCTTTGCGCCATAATCAATGGCGACAACCTTATATTTGGGCGCCTCTTCGGCAACATAGCCTTCCGGCCAAGCCCAGCGTTTCTCATTCCATTTGTAGGACTGTGTGCAGCTGACATCCTTGGCCAGGTCCAAACCTTCGAGACCGGCGAATCCTTTGGCCTGCGCCAGAAGGTCGTCCAGATCGAACACGCCGTCTGGACTGTGGCACAGAGCCACGTGCGGCGCACCTTGTTGGCGGATGGCGCGGGTGAGGCGGCGGGTATCAATGCCACCTATCGCGATGCGCCCGCGCGCGGCAAGCCAAGGGGCGAGCTCTTCGCGTGCGCGCCAGCTTGAGGGCTCGGTTGGATCCCATTTCACCACCATGCCAGCGGCAAAAGGATCTGCGGTCTCATCATCTTCTGATGTGATCCCAGTGTTGCCAATATGCGGGAAGGTGAAGGTGACGACTTGGCCGGCATAGGAGGGGTCTGTCATGATCTCCTGATAGCCTGTCATAGCGGTGTTGAAACAGAGCTCGGCAACGGTGGTACCTGTGGCTCCAAAGCCGTGGCCGTAAAAAATGGATCCGTCCGCAAGCACAAGGCAAGCAGTCGGTTTTTGGTTCGATGACATTGTCATGAAAATACCCCTGGCAGATTGCGCTGGTGTTAGTCCTTGACGCGTCGGGGGTCAAGGGTCAGGCGGCGCCATCGGCGTTGTAAAACGATTGTTCAGTGGTTATAGACTGTAACCTGAACAGATCGAGGATGATTGGATCATGAGTTTGCGGGATCGTTTGAGCGTATCGCTGAAAGAAGCGATGAAGGCCAAGGATGCAACGCGATTGATGACACTGCGTCTCATCAATGCGGCGATTAAAGATCGCGACATTGATGCGCGGTCAGAGGGAACCGATGCGGGGGTCTCTGATGACGATTTATTGGCTATTTTGAGCAAAATGGTCAAACAACGCCAAGAAAGTGCGCGGGCCTATGAAGAGGGCGGGCGGCTTGAATTGGCGGAAAAAGAACGGGCTGAGATCGTCATTGTTGAAGAATTCTTGCCGCGGCAATTGAGCGAGCAAGAGGTGGAAAAGGCGATTGCCGAGGCCATCACCGCATCCGGGGCGAATTCGATTCGCGATATGGGCAAGGTCATGGGCGTTTTGAAGTCCAAATACACAGGCCAGCTTGATTTTGGAAAAGTTGGCGGCATGGTGAAAGCGCAACTGAGCTGATCGGCCCGCATCTTTCGCAGGGGCTGATTGAGCCCCTCAGTCACACTTGCCTTGCAGCGTTGAGAAAGGCCGATTGCAAATCAGCGGCCAAAAGCGGCCGCTCTTCTTGCGACAAAAATGCGCCAATTTCCACCACACGCCCACCACCGCGCAGGGTGAGATAGTCTGGAACGGGCCCATCATCCTTGCTCATGTGAACCTCCACCCAATAGGGGTTAGCGCGCCATTCTTGCAACTGACCATTGGGGTTGATGCGGCGCAAAATGGCCAGATCACTCCAAAGTTCAAACTCTTCACGCACTTGACCGCGTCGCCAACTGGCTTTGAGGGCCAGCCAAATCGCGCAAAGGGCGCTCCCAAGGGCTGCGGCGATGACCCAAAGCACCGTATGGCCTAAAAACGCCAAGAGCGGCACAGCCATGAGGGCCGCAGTGGCGCCAATGAACCCAGCAAACCCTTCCCGGCTGAGCGCATTATGTGCGCTGAGCGACAGCCGAAGACCGGGCTGGTGACTGGATGCCGCGCCAAGCTGCGCGCATTCTGGAGGGCTGGACCATTCATAGGGCATGGCCTGAAGGTAAACTGAAAACCTCTAAGATCCACTGCGCCATAATGTCATAAAGGCCTCTGCGTAACTCAACCGCCAGGCCAAAACACTTTGCCCGGTGGCCACACGATGCGCCCGCCCAGGCCGGCGCTGCCCTCATTTTTTGTTGAAATGGCGTTATACAGAGGTTTTTCATAAGACCCCAGTGTTTGAGGCATGACATGAAAAAGGCCCCGGAAATCCGAGGCCTTTTCTATCGCTTCAAGCACATGGCGATTAATGCGCGGAGCTTTTATCCCAATCTTCCTGTTTTGGAAGAATTTCGAATGTGTGCTCAGGTGGTGGTGATGGGATGGTCCATTCCAACGTATCGGCCCATTCGTTCCATGGGTTGTTCGCGGTGACCCGGCGCCCTGCAAAGACTGCATAGGCGATGACGCCGATGAACAACAAGAAGGAGGCGAAGGAGAGGAAGGCGCCCCAGCTTGACCAATAGTTCCAATAGGCAAAAGCCTCAGGATAATCGATATAGCGGCGTGGCATACCTTGGCGCCCGAGGAAGTGCTGCGGGAAGAAGGTGATGTTTGTGCCGATGAAGAACATCCAGAAGTGAATCTTGCCAAGGGTTTCATTGTACCAACGGCCAGCCATTTTTGGCAGGTAGAAATAGACCCCTGCGAAAATGCCAAAGGCGGCCGCAATTGCCATCACATAATGGAAGTGTGCAACCACATAGTAGGTGTCGTGATAGGCCCGGTCGACCGCAGCCTGCGACAGAACGATGCCGGTCACGCCGCCGACGGTAAACATGAAGACAAACCCCGTTGCAAAGAGCATTGGTGTTTTAAATTCGATTGAGCCGCCCCACATAGTCGCGATCCAAGAGAAGATTTTCACCCCAGTCGGCACCGCGATGACCATTGTGGCCAACATGAAGTAGGATTGCTGCGTCAGTGACATGCCCACGGTGTACATGTGGTGTGCCCAAACAACGAAGCCCAGAGCGCCAATTGCGATAAGCGCCCAGACCATCGGCAGATAGCCGAAGACAGGTTTTTTTGAGAATGTTGCAATGACATGCGATACGATACCAAAGGCCGGTAGGATCACAATGTAAACCTCTGGGTGCCCAAAGAACCACAGAATGTGTTGGTAAAGAATGGGATCCCCACCGCCGGCCGGATCAAAGAAAGCCGTGCCGAAGTTGCGGTCCGTCAACAACATGGTGATCGCACCGGCCAGAACAGGCAGGGCCAAGAGGATCAGCCAAGAGGTCACAAAGATTGACCAAGAAAACAGCGGGACTTTGAACAGGGTCATGCCGGGTGTGCGCATGTTCAGGAAAGTTGTGATCATATTGATCGCGCCCAGAATGGAAGAGGCCCCGGAGAGGTGGACCGCAAAAATGGCAAAGTCCATAGACATGCCGCCTTCATTGACCGAGAGCGGCGGATAGAGCACCCAGCCCACGCCCGAGCCGGCTTGTCCATTCCCGCCGGGGGTGATCACAGAGAGCACCGCCATCGTGGTCCCAGCAACATACATCCAGTAGGATAGGTTGTTCATGCGTGGGAAGGCCATATCAGGCGCGCCGATTTGCAAGGGCATGAAATAGTTGCCAAATCCACCAAATAGCGCTGGAATCACCACGAAGAACATCATCAAGATACCGTGGCCGGTGATCAAGACATTCCACAGGTGACCGTTGGGTGTACAATCGCCCACGGCAGCGGCGGTGAGCCGCGCGCCCTCCATGCACATATATTGCACGCCTGGCTCCATAAGCTCCATCCGCATGTAAACGGTGAAGGCGACGGAAATGAAACCGGCCAAGCCGCCGGTCAAAAGGTAAAGGATACCAATATCTTTGTGATTGGTGGACATGAACCAACGTGTGAAGAAACCGCGGTTATCTTCGTGGTCGTGTCCGTGTACGGCTGCATCGGCCATCAGGCTCTCCCGTTTATTGACTACCAAAACAGAACAGCCGACTCGCAGCTGTCCCGCCTCTTTCTGCTATAGTCTCTACATTCCACAAGCCCGCAGCGCAACGCGGTGATGGAGGTTTTCTATGGGTTAAAATGGCGCAGGGGGTAGGCCCGCGCCGCCCGATAGGTTTGCGCCAAATCTCAAGAGCTGATTTCGATGCGCGCTACGTGGCGGCTTGCTCTGAAAATACCGCGTCAAAGCTGCGGCGCAGGGCGAGATCAACATCGGCAAGGGTGACCGGCAGGCCAAGATCTACGAGGGACGTCACCCCGTGCTCGGCGATGCCACAGGGGACAATGCCGGAAAAATGCTCCAGATCGGGTTCAACATTGATGGAAATTCCATGAAAGCTGATCCATTTGCGCAGGCGGATACCGATGGCCGCGATTTTATCCTCTGCCAGAGCGCCGCTGGGGCGCAGAGGCTTGTCGGGCCGTGTGACCCATACGCCGACCCGGCCGGGGCGAATCTCGCCTGTGACGTTGAACTCGGCCAAGGTTCGGATGACCCAATCTTCCAATTGCTGCACAAACTTGCGCACGTCCCGCCCGCGCTTTCCAACATCGAGCAGCACATAGATCACCCTCTGGCCGGGCCCATGATAGGTATATTGCCCGCCCCGCTGCGCTTGAAACACGTCAAAGCGATCCGGATCTGTGAGATCCTTGGCATCGGCGCTGGTGCCAGCCGTGTAAAGAGGAGGGTGCTCCAAAAGCCAAATCGCCTCAGAGGCGCGGCCCGCCAAAATATCCGCAACCCGCGCTTCCATCCAGCGCACGGCCTCTTCATATCCCACTGGATTTTCCGAGGTGATCCATTCGACCATCACACAATGCCTTTCGCACGCAAACGTGGCATGTGGCTCCGGCTGACCGGGACAGATGCGCCGCCTGCTAAGATTAGGCGGGCACCGTCCCCTCGGCGCTCGGTTTTGTCAATGGCATCAAAGCTGACCCAATGGGAACGGTGCACTTGCAAACCTGGGGTGGGTGCCACCTCCTGCAGCGCGTCAGAAAACCGCAACAGCACAAGGCAGCTGCCTTGAGAGGTTGTGACACGGGTATAATGATCCTCCGCGGATAAATGTTGGATCGCGCCGCGCATGTCCGATGGCAGCCGGTTGAGCAGCGCGGGGGGCACCGGAGCCTTTGGCGGCTGCGGCGGGCTTGAGGCTGTCGCAACCGGCGCTTGGATCATATGGATCAAAATGGTGATGAGCGCCGCCACGGGCGCCGCACTGCCGATCAGAACGCGCCAGCGTTCCAGCTCCCAAATGCCCCAGCCGAGGAACATAATATTCAGCGCATAGGCCAAAACCGTCACCGCTATGCCCATTGCGCAGGCGGCCGCCAGGGCGGCGCTCCAGCGGTGGCGAAAGAGAGCCGCGCAGGCGGCGCTGATCACAAATCCCAGAGGAAATGTCACGGCGATGATCAACAGCCAGTACATCAGGGTGAGACCTATCGGACCCGGGACATGAAACCCGAAGGGTTGGACGATCGTGACCAGGACCGCGGCCAAACCAAGGCCCCCAAAAGTTCTTGGTCGCCCCAACACCCGCCGCATGTCGCGCATCGCCTGTTGCGTTGAGCTGTCGTTCACGAATGCCTCCGAGCGGTTCACGCCATTTTACTTGGGGTGGTTATGCGGATGTGTGATGGATTTTAAGAATTAAAAACAGGAGAGTAAAGATGAATTTCCAAGAATTTTCCAACGCTGATCCCGTGATTGTGGTTCATGTCATCTGTGGACTTTGCGCCTTTATCATCGGCCCCATCGCGCTCTACAGCAATGCGCGGCAGGCGCTGCACCGGGCGGCGGGATACCTTTGGGTTTTCTCGATGATCCTCTTGGCCGGAACGTCCTTTTTCATCGACGGCTTGAAGGCCTTTGGACGCTTTGGCCCGATCCATTTACTGTCAGTCCTAACACTTTGGTCAATTTTTGAGGCGATGCGGCAGATTTACCAGGGCAACATGATCCTGCATCGGCGCATCATGACCAATCTTTATTGGTATGGGCTGGTGATTGCGGGGCTATTTAACTTTTTACCGGGGCGCCTCGTCAATAGAGCGGTATTGGGCGATGCAAGCGCGGATATGGGTTATGTGGTGATCATATCTGGTGCGGTCTGCCTCTTGGGATGGCACCTGAAGGATCGCCGCAAATTTCTGGCGCGTGCCGCGGTGGCGGGAGGGCGTAAGTTTTGAGGTGGCGCAATTTTCCCTCTTGAGCCTCCGGCAGCCCTCGACTATGCAGCGTCAAACCACGCGGTCGTGGCGGAATTGGTAGACGCGCAGCGTTGAGGTCGCTGTGAGGTAACACTCGTGGGGGTTCGAGTCCCCCCGACCGCACCAATACTTCTCTTTTTTTGCTGGGCCACCGTTTGCGCGTAGAGCGGCTGATGGATGGGCAAGGCACTGCTCTTTTCGAAATGGGTAGGGGTGTATAGTATTATTTTACACTCTTGTGTTTGATACGCTGCGAGGTGTGACGCAAAATTGCCCGAATTTTTGAATGTCAGCTGGGCAATTCACATCTTATCTTGCCATAAACCTTACACACTGACATATGTGGAAGAGTAACACACTTAGGAAAGGGAATAATATGTCTAAAATTGGATCCATGCTTCTGGTATGCGCGACCCTCGTTTTGTCCGCTTGCTCCGCAAACAACGGTGCCGACAGCGGCGCAGCGCGCACGGTTGCAGCTGAACCAACAATGAACAAAATGTAATAATCCAAAAGGTAAGCGCCTGCTTGCCGCTTTGGAATTACGCATTTTAGCCCGTTTCGATGGGCTAAAATAACCTCTTAAACAGAGCTCTCATCGGCGCCTTCCCCAGATTTTGCCGAGATTTCCGCCTGCGAGCGATAGCCGTCAGAGGCAAAGCTGCCCTTCTGGCCCACCGGTGGTTGCCTATCTTCTTGATCCGCCACAGGCCTATGATACGGCACAGAGACCCCAAACATGTGTGCCGATAGATTTGTGTTTCGACGGGTGAGCCTCGGTCAACCTTCGTCTGGCCGCGTCACGGTCTTGCCCTTCACCGTCCCGCGATATTTCGACAACAACTCCGCATCCACCTCGGTTCCATCGGCCAAAAAGGGCAATATTCCGCGCCGAAGAGAGAGGCCGCGCATGGCCTTGATATCCTCATCTGATTTGGTCACCCGCTGGCTCATCCTTCGGCCCCATTGTGCGAGCATCCCATAGAGCCGTTCAATCTCTGCTTGGTGCCCATCGCTTTTGGCCAGGTCGATAAACTCATCGGGATCGGTTTTCAGATCAAACAGCATCGGGCGAAAGCCACCTTCTGCATGCATCAGTTTGAAACGCCCGTCAAAGACCATAAAAAGGCGTGCGTCGCGGGGCTCTAGCCCGAGTTTCACCGCCTGCGGTGTGGCGGAATAGTCATATTCGCTGATCGCAAAGGAGCGCCAGTCAGGGCGGTTCCCATGCAGCCAGGGGATGAGGCTCTGGCCCTCAATGATATGCGCCGGCACTTTCCCGCCTGCCGCCTCGACAAAGGTTGCGGCTAAATCAATGGATTCCACCAACGCATCGCAAGTCGTGCCGCGCGCCTTGTCTGCCGCGGGGCGTGGGTCATAGATGATCATTGGAATTTTCGCCGATACGCCGTGAAACAGGTCTTTCTCGCCGAGCCAATGGTCGCCCAAGTAATCTCCATGATCCGATGTCAGCACGATCATAGTGTCTTCAAGGTGGCCACTGTTCTCAAGATAGGTGAGCAGCCGGCCCAGCTGATCATCGCATTGTTTGATCAATCCCATATAGGCAGGGATCACCTTTTGGCGGACCTCGTCTTTTTGGAAGGCTTGCGCAATCTTATTGCCCTGATAGGCGCCAAAAACCGGGTGGGGGTCTTCTTGCTCCATCGCGTGGCGCTTGGCCGGAGGCACATGGCGGGCGTCATACATATTGTGATAGGGCGCAGGCACGATATAGGGCCAATGCGGCTTGATATAGCTGACATGAGCCATCCAAGGGGTCGCTTTGTCCCGGGTTTCGATGAACTCGATCGTCTTGCTGGTTAACCAAGGCGTTTCGCTGTGCTCTTCGGCAATATTGGCTGGTTTATCGGCATTTCTGAAAATCCAACCGCTGGCAATTTCATCGCCATCCACCCCGGCATTGGCAAAATCAGCCCATGGGTTTTCTGATTGGTAGCCTTGGGATCTGAGATATTCATTATAGGGCGAGCGTTTTTCGTCATAAAACCCATCAGGACCATAGGCCCAAAGCCCATCGTCCCGGATCCAAGTGTCAAAGCCGCATTCTGCCTGACGTGCTCCGATCACGCTGTCGGGGCTCAACCCCAGCCGAGCCATGCCCGCGGCATCGGCTTTCATATGGGTTTTGCCGATCAGCCAGCAGTCCATGCCGGAATTGCGCAGGTGATCGCCCATGGTCATTTCGCCGACCCTGAGAGGGAAGCCGTTCCACTGCGCCCCGTGGGATGAGGCGTAACGACCGGTGTAAAAACACATGCGCGAGCCACCGCAAATCGGCGATTGGACATAGGCATTGGTAAACCTGACGCCCATGGCGGCCACGCGGTCAAAATTTGGGGTGTGCAAATGCGGGTGGCCGGCGCAAGATAGGTAGTCAAAGCGCAATTGGTCATACATGATGAACAAAATATTCATGGTGGATGTCGGTCCTTTTGCGGCGCGCGCGGCGCCGGCAGCTGATTCTTACTCTAAGAGTGCCGAGTCCGCGTCGCCAACGCAAACCTACTGTTCAAATGGCCTAGCATAAGCCGGGGGCAAACGGGTCGCGGACCCTGGCAGGGAAATAACGGTTTGCTATTTTGCAACTTAATTTGCAAGCTGGTGGAGGTTTCCAATGTGTTCAATTGGGAGCGTTTAATCTATGAAAAAGGGGCGCGATCCAGATGGCCAGTCAGTTATTTTCACCCATTACTCTGGCCGGCATTGAGCTGCGCAACAGGATCATTGTGGCGCCCATGTGCCAATATAGTGCCGATGAGGGCGCCGCGACGGATTGGCATTTGATGCACCTGGGGCAATATGCGGTCTCTGGCGTTGGCTTGATTATTACCGAAGCGGTGGGCGTAGACATGGCGGGCCGGATTTCACCGGGCTGTTTGAGCCTTTGCACAGATGCGCAGGAAGCCAGTCTGAAACGCGTCGTCGATTTTTGTCAAACATTTGGCAACACCACGATGGGCATTCAGTTGAGCCATGCGGGCCGCAAGGGCTCGACCGATCTGCCTTGGCTCGGGGGCAAGCCAATTCCTGCCTCCGACCCAAGAGGCTGGGCCACCGAGGCCCCATCGGCCACGCCCTATGCACCTGTTGGCTGGGAGACTCCAGCGGCCCTAGATGAGGCGGGGCTGGCTCGGATCAAGGCGGCCTTCGCCGATGCGGCTATTCGGGCTGATCGTATTGGGTTTAAGGTGGCTGAGTTGCATGCGGCGCATGGGTATCTTTTGCATCAATTCCTGTCCCCCTTGAGCAATCTGCGCACTGATGCCTATGGCGGCAGTTTGGAAAACAGAATGCGCTTTCCGCTGGAGGTTTTTGACGCTGTGGCCGCAGTTTGGCCCAAGCATAAAGCCCTTGGCGTGCGCTTTTCCGCGACAGATTGGGTGGCGCGTTCCAGCTGGGATATCGCAGAATCCACCCAATTCGCAGCGGCATTGAAAGCGCGTGGCTGTGACTTTATCGACGTCTCAAGCGCGGGCAATTCGCCCGAGCAAACTATCGAGGTTGGGCCCGGTTATCAGACGGGATTTGCCGCGGAGATTCGCCGCCAGACGCAAATGCCGACGATGGCTGTTGGGCAGATCACCGAGCCGCATCAGGCAGAGGCGGTGATCCGTTCAGGGCAGGCCGATATGGTGGCTCTCGCGCGCGGCATGCTCAACAACCCGCGTTGGGCCTGGCATGCAGCAGAAGCCTTGAACGCCGAGGCCGCCTACGCGCCGCAATATATGCGCTCCAACAAAGCATTGCGCGGCCTGCCCATACCGGGCAACCCGCCTGTTGCGGTGAAAACGTAAAAGCCGCGCGCCAGGTTTGGCCCAGGTTCGGCGAGGCCTAAAACTGGAGCTGCACTTTCATCGCCTGGCTGCGGTCGCTGGCGGTCGTGAAAGCTTGGACGGCTTCGCTGACTGGGAAGCTATGGGTGATGAGGTGATCCACGGTGATTGCGCCAGATTGCATCAGCTTGACGGCGGTGAAAAACTCCTCATGGAAACGAAATGAGCCCCGCAGAGTGATCTCTTTGGCGGTCAGCGCCTGCATCGGCACGGTCATATCGCCGCCGAGCCCCAGCTGAACCAAGATGCCACGCGGCCGCAAACAGGCCACGCCCGCAGCCAGTGCCGCCGGCGCGCCAGAGCATTCTAAATGCACGTCCACCTGGCCTTTGTCTGCTTGAAACTCCTCCAAAGCTTGTGGATTTATTGCTGTATTGAGCGGGGTATCAGCGCCACAAAGCTGGGCCATAGTGAGGGTGTAATCGGATAGATCGGTTGCGATGACGCGCGCGGCGCCGGCGTGGCGGGCTGCCAAAATACACAGCGCACCGATTGGGCCACAGCCGGTGATCAGCACCGTTTTGCCGGTCAAATCCCCAGCCTGCGCAACGGCGTGGAGGCACACGGCCAGAGGTTCCGCCATGGCGGCCTGTGCCGCTGACAACCCGTCTGCTGGGGCGCATTGGGCCGCGCTGACGACAAGGTGCTCTTGAAAGGCGCCTTGGATATGAGGAAAGGGCATGGCGCTGCCGTAAAAGCGCATGTTCAGGCAATGGTTGTGCTGCCCTTTCGTGCAAAAGGCGCAGGAATGACAGGGCCGGGAGGGGGATATGGCCACCAGCTGGCCCTCCTGCAGATCGCCGGTGTCTGTTCCGAGCGCGCCAATTATGCCAGAGACCTCATGGCCCAATACCATCGGCTCGCGCAGTTTGATCGGTCCAAACCCACCATTATGATAATAGTGGAGATCAGAGCCGCAGATGCCGCCCGCCTGCATTTGGATCAACACCTCACCAGCGCCCGGGGTGGCCACCTCTTGTGGTTCGATGCGCAAGTCACCCGCGGCATGGATGACGATTGATGAGCAGCTGTGCAACATTCGTGTTTCTCCAGATGATGTTTCCCCGTAGACTAGAGCTTGAATGAGGAATGCACCAAAGGAAAATGCAATGTCGCTTGAAATGTTCAACTTATCAGGAAAACGCGCGCTGATCACCGGATCCAGCCAAGGCATTGGTTTTGCTCTGGCTCGGGGACTGGCCGGGGCGGGGGCGGAAATTATCCTTAATGGACGCGATGAAGCCAAGCTTGAGGCCGCGCGGCAAGAGCTGGGCGATGAAGGCGCAACTGTGCACTCCCTAGCGTTTGACGCAACAGATCACGAAGCTGTACGGCGTGCAGTGGATGGCTTTGAGGCGGAGGTCGGCGCGATTGACATTTTGATCAACAACGCTGGCATGCAGCATCGCACCGAGTTGCATAATTTTCCACCCGATGCTTTTGAGCGCCTGTTGCAGACCAATATCGCCTCGGTCTTTCATGTCGGACAGGCTGTTGCCCGTCATATGATCGCGCGCAAAGGCGGTAAAATCATCAATATCGCATCCGTGCAGACCGCGCTCGCGCGCCCCGGCATCGCCCCCTATACAGCGACCAAAGGCGCCGTGGGCAATTTGACCAAGGGCATGGCAACCGATTGGGCGCAATATGGGCTCAATTGCAACGCTATCGCGCCGGGCTATTTCGACACGCCTTTGAATGCGGCATTGGTGGCGGATCCAGATTTCAGCACATGGCTTGCCAAACGCACCCCGGCCGGGCGCTGGGGCGCGGTTGAGGAGTTGGTCGGCGCGGCGGTGTTTTTGTCCTCCGATGCGGCGAGCTTCGTCAACGGGCATATCCTTTATGTGGACGGTGGCATTACAGCATCGCTCTAACGCGGGGCTCTCGTGGAAAACACTTGCGAGAGCTCAAAAAATCAATTTACCTATATGTACTTAACTGGGCAGCGGGGTGTCTTCCGGACCCGCCCGGCGCTGAGACATGCGCGTGAAATCCCCGTGAATTTGATGCGCTATGCATCGGTTTTATCTGTAGGAGCCTCTGCGCGCCTGCATATTACGGGAGAAAAATTATGAAGACTGTAGGAGTTGTTGGACTGGGCGATATGGGCAGCGGTTTGGCGAAGAATTTATTGAAACATGGGTTTCAAGTGCAAGGGGCCGATCTTTTGCCCCAGCGCCAAGACGCATTTCGCGCGATGGGTGGGCAGCTTGGTGACTGCCCCGCTGATGTGGGGCGCGGGGCTGATGCGGTCTTTGTGATGGTCATGACGGGAGAGCAGGCGAAAACTGTTATATTTGCGCCTGACGGTCTGCTTGCAACTTTGCCGCAATGCAGTGCGATTGTATTATCAGCGACGATCAAACCTCAGGAAGCGCGCGATATTGGCGCGCAAATGCAAGGCTCTGGGGTGCATTTGATCGACAGCCCGGTCTCAGGTGGATTTCCCGGGGCGCAGGGGGGCAGCCTTACCCTTATGGCCGCCGCGCCACCTGATATTTTGGATCGCTTCCTCCCTATTCTTGAAGCGGTCTCTGCCAATATTCACCGGGTCGGCGAGCGTCCGGGCGATGGGCAGACGGTGAAAGCCTGCCTGCAATCGCTGATCGGTGCGCAGTTTTCGGCAACATTCGAGGCGGCCGCTCTGGCGGCAAAGGCTGGCGTGTCAGGGCAGGTGCTGCTTGATGTGTTCTCCACCTCTTCGGCGGGCTGTGGGGTGGTGAACAATGCGCTTGAAAAGATCATTGATCGGCAATTTGAGGGCACGGGCAGTCACATCAATACGATGCATAAGGATCTGACGATTGCTATGGCATTGGGTGAGGCGCTGGGCGTGCCGCTTCATACGGCGGGCTCTGCGATGCAAATTTTCCACGCTGGGAAAGCCAAGTACCCCAATGGCGACAACTGGGTCTGCACAAGGGTCATTGAGGAGATTGTTGGCGCCGAGTTGCACCGCGAGGTGGCGCCATGAAGCTTGGGGTTATTTGCGACGGGATCAGCCGCGATTTGCGTCATGCCGTCGATGTGATGGATGAGTTTGATTTGGACTATGCCGAGCTGCAATATGTTGGCGATACGGAAGTGGGGGATCATACCCCGCAGGAAATCGCGGCGATAGATCAGCTGTTGCGCGATCGCGGCAAGCCGGTCTCTTGCCTGTCGCGGCATATATTCGCCGGCATGAGTGCCGCCAATCGCCCCGGGGATGCGCTACATGTGTCACATATGGATGCGCTCAAGCGGGTGATTGAGATGGCGCATATTGTCGGATCGCCCTTGGTGCGGATCATGACCCAGCGCAAGGAACAAATTTTGTGGGGCAAGAATGGGGCGGAGCGTTGGAACGTCGCCCATGGGGCCTGGGACAGCATGCCCCCCCTGATCGCGCCAGCGGTTGAGCTGGCCAAAGCCGAAGGGGTGGTCTTGGTGGTGGAAACCGGCAATGGCACTTTGGTGAATTCCAACTATACGGCGCGCCGTTTGATTGACGAATTAGACGCCAAAGCGCACCTAAAGGTCCTTTGGGATCCTGGTAATAATTGTTGGTGTCATGAATTGGCCTATCCAGATGGTTATGAGACACTGCGGGGCGGATATCTTGGGCATATCCATATCAAGGATGTCAAAGTCGACACGCCGCGCGCCTTGCTCGAAGTGCGGCGCATGGGGGAGGGGCAATTGGCGGAGCTATTCGCGCCCATCGCCGCGGCCCTGCGGGCGGATGACTATGATGGGGTGGTGTCGTTTGAAAGTGTATACCACCCGGGCAATGGCGATTTTGAAGCCGGGTTTCGCTTGTGTATTGATCGTTTTAAAAGCTTGTTTTTGTGATGTGTATTGCGGCCTGTATGGGTGCAGGCCGCAATATATTTAAAGTTCTGCACATTCCGGCACGGGTGTCATCACGGTGCCATCTTTGAGATGCTGGAGCAGATTGTCGACGGTGAGCGCACCCATGGCCGCCCGGGTTTCGACTGTGGCGCTGCCCACATGCGGCAATAATACAGTATTTGGCAGATCGCGCAGCGCCTGAGGCACCACGGGCTCGGCTTCAAAGACATCAAGCCCGGCCCAGCCCAGCTTGCCGCTTGTCAGTGCGGCGATCAAAGCGGCCTCATCGACGACAGATCCACGGCTGACATTGATCAACGTCCCATTTGGCCCCAGGGCCTCCAATACCTCGGCATTGACGATTTTATGGGTGGAGGGGCCGCCGGGTGTGATGCAGATGAGCGCATCACAGGCGCGTGCCATTTCTGTCAGGTTGTCAAAGTAGCGGTAAGGCACATCTTTTTTCCCGCGAGAGTGGTATACAACTGTGGCATCCCAGGGCGCGAGCTTGTCGGCAATGGCCTGACCAATGCGGCCAAGTCCCAAAATTCCAACGGTCTGTTTGTCCATCGAACGGGTGAGCGGGGCGTTGCCCTTGGCCTGCCAATCGCCAGATCGGACATAGGCATCGTCACGCAGAAGTTCGCGGTAGCAGGCCAGCAAGAGCAAAAGTGCCGTGGTCGCAACCTCTTGGTTCAACACATTTGGCGTATGGGCGACAAGGATATTGCGCCGCACCGCCTCGGTGACGTCAATCGCATCATAACCGACGCCGTAACCGCTGATGACTTTGAGATTGCTCAGCGAGGTCATGAGCTCCGGGTTCACGCCATCATGGCCATTTGTGATCACATGGGTGATGGCGGTCGGATCAAAATCATCCAATTGATGGATCGTGAATGCCGCTTCAAGCCGCTCTCGCATGTCTGGGGTGATGCCCCCTATTTGTAGAAGATGATGGGTCATTCTGCGTCACTTTCTGAGGCTAATGTGGCGGTTTGGCCGGTCAAATGTCGTGCCAAATGGTCATGAACCCGTTTGCGGGTCAAGGCTTCGTCTGCGGCTAGGGCGGCTTCTAATATGTCGCTGTGCTGCTGAATATTGTTGGATATGAAATCAAATCTGCGATCTGCCTTCATCAATTGCTGACGAAACTGTGCGTAAATGAGGCTGTGCATGTGCTTTAGCGTGGTTGAGCCGCAAGCGGAAATTAAAGTTTGGTGGAACTCTTTTTCAGAGTTGAACCAAAGATCTACCAGCTCAGTGGGATCCTCACGCGCATGAATGCGCTTTTCTAGGTGGCTTAACTTATGATGTGCCGCGGTCAGGCTGGCCTCCCAGCCGACGCCGCCTTGGCGAATGGATAAGACCGCGCCTTCGCATTCGAGTAAAATCCGCATATGGGTCAACTCGATGAGCTTGGTGGGCGATAATTCCGGCACGCGGAAGCCCCTTTGGTCTTGGAAATGCACCAATCCTTCGCTGGCCAAACGAAACAAGATTTCTCGGACCGTGCTGGCCGAACAGGCAAATTCTTCACGCAACACTTCGGCGCGGAGTTTTTGCCCATGGTCATAGGTGTCTGTTGTTAGGCGTTTTTTCAGCTCGCGATAGATCTTATTTTCACTTTCCATGAAAGCATTTTAGCATATGGTTAGAAAATTACGAGCAATATTTCGATATTAGATAAAAATCTCGAAAATTTTAAAAATTCCATTTTTCACTTGATGATCTCGATTCGTCATCCTAACCTCGCAGAACAATACCTGTAAAAACGTGTTAAAGCGTTCAAAATAAACACTAAAAGTCTGGGAGGACATTATGAAATTTATGAAAACTGCGGCGTCAGTTGCGATAATTGCGTCTATGGGCGCATCAGCAGCATTTGCCGGTGGGCATGCGGAAACCAAATTGCGCATCCAAACCCATTACGCACCAGAAACAGTATCTGGGAAACTTGCAGCCCAATATATTGCGGATGTGGAAAGCATGTCCGGCGGTGCGATTGACATCGAAATGTTCTACTCCTCTTCGGTTGTAAAAACCGTTGAGACATTCGATGCGGCTGCCACAGGCATTTTGGACTGTGACATGACCGGCGGCGGCTACCAAACTGGTAAAAACCCTGCGTTCCAATTTGTTGGTGACATCATGGGTGGCTATGCCACTCCGTATCAGCAGTTGAGCTGGCTATACTACGGCGGCGGTCTGGAAGATGCGCAGGCGCTCTACAACAAATATGATATGCAGCTCGTTGGCTGGTGGGTTTATGGCCAAGAGAGCCTGGCATCCTCCAAGCCTTTGGATGGCCCTGCGGCTTTGAAAGATTTCAAATTCCGCTCGCCTCCTGGCATGGAAACAAAAATCTTTGAAAAGCTCGGTGCCAAGCCGATCGTGATGGATTTCACAGAGATCTTTACGGCGCTTGAAACTGGCATCATCGATGGTGCGGATGCATCTGGTCTGGCCAATAACGTGGGTCTGGGTCTGTATGATCTGGTGAAACACGCCAACTTCCCAGGTTTCCACTCTATGCCTTCCGATCACCTGGCGTGTAACAAAGCAGTTTGGGATGCGATGCCAGAAGCACACCGCACCATCATGTCTGTTGCCATGGAAGCCTTGGCGCTGCGCACAGCTCTGACTTTCGAAAAAGCGAATGCGGCAGCTGCGGCGAAACTGCGCGCCGATGGGGTGACCCTGTGGCAGTGGTCAGAGGAAGACCTTCAGGCTTTCCGTGATGCTGCACAAGCCACATGGCCTGAGTTTGCGACAACACCAGAAGCCAAAGCGCTTGTCGCAAGCCACGTTGACTACCTCACTGAGCTTGGTTTGGTTTCCAAATAAAAACTAAAATCAAAAGACCGGCCCGATCCTTTCGGGCCGGTCGCCTTTTTATCCTTCTCAATAATTTCAGGAAGTGCCCTTATGCGAGCCTCACCTCATAGCGCCATTCAATGGATACTTCCTCTCGCGTTTATCGCCAGCGCCAGTTGGGTGGTTTGGAACGGCGCCACATATATCATGGCTTTCGGAGGATATACCGACGCTCTGGCGGCGCGTTACCGGCCGATCATGACGCTCGATTATATCATCCTTTTGGCGATGCCCCTCATTGCCTTGGTCGGCATTTGGACTGTCCGTGGCGCGGCCATGGAAATTGACGACCCCGGCCCTTTAGACGGGGTCGCCATGTTTGTAGGCCGGGTGACGATGATGTTGATCGCTTTGGTTGTCGCGGTGATGATGTATGAGGTGATCTTGCGCTATGTCTTTGAACGCCCGACCCTTTGGGCCAATGAAATGTCTCTTTGGTTGGCCGGGTTTGTGTTCATCCTTGCGGGCTTTTACGCCATGCAGCAGCGCAGCCATATTCGCATCTATCTGCTCTATGACATGATGCCCCGTGGCTTTCAAAAAGCCTGTGATACCATTTCCACCGTTTTAATCGTCGTCTTCGCATTCTTCTTGGTTTATGGCGGCTACGGCGAAGCAAAAGCGAAACTCCTACGGTGGGAGACCTTCGGCACCGCTTTCGATCCGCCGATCCCTGCAACCTTAAAACCTTTGGTTTTGGCCGTGGTGACTTTGGTTGCCATTCAAGCGATTTTGAACCTGATCAAAGACTGGAACCTCGAGCCGGAAATTCACACGGCTGCCGACGATATCGATCAAGATGAAATTGAACGGCTTAAAAAAGCTGTAGGAGACGTATGATGGATATTGGAACAATTTCACTCGTCCTCTTGGTCGGATTATTGGTGCTTTTGGCAATTGGAATGCCGCTTGGTCTGGCCTCTGCGGTTATGGCAGTTGCGGTCTTGGTCATGAAGTTTGAGCCGGCCTTGATTGCCGATCCTTTGAGCTTTGGCGACGGGTTGCTCACGCGAAAATTTGGCACAGGTCCACTGAACATATTAGCGCAGAAAATCTATGGGCTGCTCACGGATTACGTTTTGATATCCATTCCGTTGTTTATCTTCATGGCGGCCTTGCTGGAACGCTCAGGCATTGCCAAGAGTATGTATGCCTCCTTAAATGTCTGGCTCTCCGGCGTGCGCGGCGGGATTGCGATTGTGACCTCGGTCATGGCCGTCATTATGGCCGCTATGTCCGGCATTATCGGCGGTGAAGTGGTGCTGCTTGGACTGATCGCATTGCCGCAAATGCTGCGCCTTGGCTATAATCAAAACTTGGCCATCGGAACGATCTGTGCCTCAGGCTCGCTGGGCACAATGATCCCGCCGTCCATTGTGTTGATCATCTATGGCTTGATTACTGAAACCTCTATCAAAGCCTTGTTCACGGGCGCATTCGTGCCGGGCTTCATGTTGGCAATGATGTTCATACTTTACATCATTGTGCGTACTCAGCTCAATCCAGAGCAGGCGCCCTTGCCAGAGCCAAAACCTGGTGACCCGCAAGGCGCGGAGAAATGGGCGCTTTTCGGAGCCTTCTTGTCGATCATCACAGCGGGCTTCTCTTTTGCTTTGTTTTTGCGCGTGGTGTTTTTCACGCTTGCAGGACAAAACATCTATGAAGAAGGCGTGGATGCTATTGCCTATGGTACGCCTGATTATATCCCCTGGTTTGGTGGGCTCACCGCCATCTCGCTTGCATTGATCTTCTTTGCCTTCGGCATTGAGCGTGCACGGACCGGTTGGAATATGGGCAAAGGTTTGGTTGCGCCGATTGTCGTCATTGGTGTTGTGTTGGGCTCCATTTATGGAGGTATATCCGGCATCACGGAAGCGGCGGGCATGGGTGTGGTCGCGGTGCTTATCATTTCCGTGTTTCGGGGGGAGGCCAGTTTTGACCTCGTGTGGGAAAGCTTGATGCGCACCCTCAAATCGACCGGTACGATTATCTGGGTGACGATCGGGGCTGCGGCGCTGGCGGGTGCTTATACGATCGCTGGCGGTCCGCAATATGTGGCAGATCTCATCGTTGGGCTGGATATGCCCACCATGGGCATTTTGTTGATGATGATGCTGATCTTGCTCTTCATGGGTGCGTTTATGGATTGGGTCGGGATAGTCCTTTTGATCATTCCAGTGTTCTTGCCGATTGTGCAACGCTTGCCGATTGAAGAGATTGGCCTGATCGGTCAATTGGAACCACGCTATCTCTCTGTCTGGTTTGGGGTGCTATTTTGCATGAATATGCAAGTTAGTTTTCTATCACCGCCTTTCGGACCCGCGGCGTTCTATCTCAAGTCAGTTGCGCCGGCGCATATCTCTTTGACTGATATTTTCAAAGGCTTTTTGCCCTTTATATGCGTGCAGCTTTTGGCACTTGCAGTCATGTTGATTTGGCCGAATATCGTCACGCTCCTGCTGTAGCTGCAAGGCGTCAGATGTGCCGGTGAGTTTGCAAGTACCATACGCCCGCAGGTCACTGGCTCAACGGGGTTGTAAGTGTAAGGATTGAGATGGATTTCGTACGATTGGACCGAGCCGATACGGTGGTAACGGCGACCCGCAGTTTATCCCCTGGCAGTGAAGTTGAGCGGATCGCTATCCGTTCGGCGATCCCCTCCGGCCATAAGGTCGCCACCCAAGCAATGGCCGCAGGGGATCCTGTGCGCAAATATGCCCAAATCATCGGCTATGCGTCCTGTGAAATTTTGCCAGGTGATCACGTGCATACCCACAACGTGGCCTTTCGCAATACTGATACAGACTATGAGTTCTCAACAGATTTACGCGCGGTGGCACCGGCCGCGACGCAGGATTATTTCATGGGCTATCGCCGTGAAAACGGCACGGTTGGCACACGCAATTACATTGCCATCGTCACCTCGGTCAATTGCTCTGCCACTGCCGCGCGCATGATCGCGGATCATTTTACGGCGGATGTGCTGGCGGAGTATCCAAATGTGGACGGTGTGGCCGCCTTTGTGCATGGCACGGGATGCGGCATGGCCGATTCTGGCGATGGGTTTGAGGCTCTACAGCGGGTGATGTGGGGCTATGCCAAACATCCCAACCATGCAGGGGTGCTCATGGTGGGCCTCGGCTGTGAGATGAACCAAATTGATTGGTTGCTTGAGGCCTATGGGCTGAAGCAAAGCGAGACCTTTCAAACGATGAATATTCAAAAAGTTGCAGGCCTGCGGCAGACCGTTGAGCTCGGCATTGCCAAAATCAAAGCTATGCTGCCAATTGCCAATCAAGCACGCCGCGAGCAGTGCCCGGCCTCTGACTTGATGGTCGCGCTGCAATGCGGCGGCTCTGATGCTTGGTCAGGCGTGACCGCCAATCCGGCGCTCGGTTATGCCTGCGATCTGTTGACGGCCCAAGGTGCGACGGGCGTGTTGGCCGAAACCCCTGAAATCTATGGTGCCGAGCATCTGTTGACCCGCCGTGCAGTGACCCCGGCGGTGGGTGAGCGCTTGCTTGGTCTGATCAAATGGTGGGAGGATTACACGGCGCGCAACAATGGCTCCATGGATAACAATCCAAGCCCTGGCAATAAGGCTGGCGGTTTGACGACGATTTTGGAAAAATCACTTGGAGCGGCTGCAAAAGGCGGAACGTCACCTCTGACTGGGGTGTATAAATACGCCGAACCCGTGCGCAGCCGTGGGTTCACCTTTATGGACAGCCCGGGCTATGATCCGGCATCGGTCACAGGTCAGATCGCCGGTGGCTGCAATCTGGTGTGTTTCACCACGGGGCGCGGCTCTGCCTTTGGATCCAAACCTGCACCCACGATTAAGGTGGCCACCAATAGTGAAATGGCCAAGCGCATGTCGGAAGATATGGACATCGATGCCGGAGAAATTCTCTCCAAAGGCGTCAGCGTTGAGCAAAAGGGCCGCGAAATCTACGAGATGTTTTTGCGCGTGGCCTCCGGTGAGGTCACTAAATCTGAGGCGCAGGGGCTCGGGGATTATGAATTTGTTCCATGGCAAATTGGAGCAGTCATGTGAAACGGATTTTGGTGGTTGGCGGCGGGTTGATTGGCCTTCGGCATTTGGAGGCGGTCAAAGCCCATCCCGAGTGCAGCCTTGTCGGATTGGCCGATCCGAATATGTCGCTGGACGTTGATGCGCCGCGCTTTGCCTCTATGGCGGAGGTCACCGCGTCGGTGGATGGGGTGATTATCGCCACTCCGACCCATTTGCATGCAGCCCATGGCATGGAAGCGGCCGCGCGGGGCTGGCCGATGTTGATCGAAAAACCTGTGGCCGGAAGTCTTCAGCAAGCGCGCGAGCTGGCGAAGGTCTTACAGGACCACAAAATTGCGTCACTCGTGGGCCATCACCGCCGCTATCATCGGGTGGTTCAGCAGTTGAAGTCGTGTTTGGACTCCGGACAGATCGGCGAGGTGGTGACGGTGCAGGTGATATGGGCCATGCGCAAGCCTGATGCGTATTTTCAGGGCAATTGGCGAACCCAAGACGGCAGCCCGGTCATGATAAATCTGGTGCATGACATTGATATACTGCGGTTTGCGATTGGTGAAATTGTCCAAGCCAAAGCGTTGCGGGGCCGGTCGCAACGTGGCGCTGTTCGGATCGAGACCGGTGCGATTGCATTTGGGTTTGAGACCGGTGCAGTTGGAACGGTTGCCTTTTCCGACGTCACACCAAGCCCTTGGGGCTTTGAGGCCGGTACCGGCGAAAATCCTAATATCGGAGCGACCCATCAAGATATGATGTGGATCACGGGCACCAAAGGGGCCTTGAGCTTCCCCTCAATGACCCTATGGCAGGGTGAAGATTGGGGGCAGGCGGCGAGAAAAATTTCCACCACTGCTGAGAAGAATGTAAAAGTGCCGTTGGACGCGCAATTGGATCATTTCTTAGAGGTTATCGACGGGGCAGAGCCAATGATCGATGTGGCTGATGCCACGAAAACACTGGAAGTTGCTTTGAGTTTAGAGGCTGAATTGGCCGGGCAATCTGAAATGGGCAGGGTGCAGGTGTGATGCGCTCATTCAGAAAATTTTAAAAGGGGACGACCATGGGCAAGGCAAGAATTGGATTTATCGGACTGGGTCTCATGGGGGGCGCAATGGTGGGTCGGCTGCAAGATCTCGGCTATGCGCTGACGGTATTGGGCAACAAAGATCGCCGTCAGTTGGACAGTGCCATCTCCCGCGGAGCGCAAGAGGCCAGCACGGCCAAGGCTGTTGCTGAGGCCAGCGACATCGTCATGTTGTGCATGGGAACGTCTGACCATGTTGAAAGCCGGATGCGCGGCGCGGATGGGGTGATTGCCGGGCTGCGTCCGGGGGCTGTTGTGGTGGACTTTGGCACCTCTTTGCCGGGCAGCAGCCGCGCGCTTGCCCTTGAGGTCGCTAAGGCCGGCGGGCAATTCTTAGATGCCCCATTAGGCCGCACGCCGGCCCATGCCAAAGATGGGCTACTCAATATTATGGCCTCTGGGGATAAGGCCGCCTTTGATGCGGTCGAGCCTGTTTTGCAAGATCAGGGCGAAAATGTGTTCTACTTAGGCGCGGTCGGATCTGGCCATACGATCAAATTGATCAATAACTTTTTCGGTATGACGATTGCCAATGCCATGGCAGAAGCCTTTGCTATGGCGGATGTGGCTGGGGTGGATCGGGCACAGCTCTATGATGTGATGGCGGCGGGACCGCTCCACTCAGGCATGATGGGATTTGTCAAAGCCTATGGGGTGGATGGGGATCCGTCGCAATTGGCCTTTGCAATCAAAAATGCCGCCAAAGACGTTGGATATTACGCACGCATGGCCGAAGAGGCTGGTGTCGACAGCCTTATGTCCAAAGGGCCACTGGCCGCGCTCAATGAAGCTTGTGACATGGGTCAAGCCGAGGATATGGTTAGTCAAATGGTTGATTTTTACGTTAAGCGGTTTCAAGCGTAACCATGGCGGTTGTCGCAAAATCCATGGCGGACCTGCCGCGCCTTGGCATTCTTTTGATGCTGGCCGCATGGCTTTTGTTTTCATGGGTGGATACCGGTGCAAAATGGTTGGCCATGGCAGGGTTTTCGGCCTTTCAATTGGCCTTCATGCGCTATGCGGGGCATTTGGTGATATCCATTGGTGTGATTTCTAAAGACGGATTTAATCTCGAACGGTTCCAGACAGGGCATGTCTGGCAAGTGATCAGCCGAGCCTTGCTCTTGGTTTCTGCCACCCTGTCAAACTTTTATGCCTTGCAGTTTTTGCCCCTGACGGTGGTCTCGGCCATAATGTTTTCCAGCCCGGTGGTGGTGTGCTTTCTGTCGGTCTCCGTTCTGCGTGAGCGGGTGGAGCCCTGGCGCTGGGGCGTGATTTTCTTGGGATTTATCGGCGTCTTGATCGTTGTCCGCCCCTTTGGGACAGCCTTTCATCCGGCCATGCTGATGATTATGTATAATGCGGTCGCGCTGGCGCTCTATTCGATCATGACGCGTCGATTGTCCGGCATTGTGGCGGTGGAGACCATGCAGTTCTACATGGGGTTTATCGGCACAGCGTTGATGGCACCCTTTGCAATTTGGACATGGACACAGCCTGACACCATTTGGGGCATGGTTGTGCTGGTCAGCCTGGGGGTCTTGGGCTGGGGCGGTCACCAGCTTTTGACCAATGCCCACCGCTTTGGCACCGCCAATCAGCTGATGCCATTTACCTATTCCTTTTTGGTCTTCGTCGCGATTTGGGGCTATCTATTGTTCGGCACGGTTCCAGATGCGGGCACAATTTTGGGGGCGATGGTGATCATGAGCGCTGGGTTGATCATTTGGCGCAAGGAGCAAAAATGAAGCGTATTGCCTGCATAGGCGAAGCCATGATCGAATTGTCGATGGAAGGTGATCAGGCGCACCTGGCTGTGGCCGGCGACACGCTCAATACAGCCATCTATCTCAAACGCAGCTTGCCGGACATCACGGTCGACTATGTGACCTGTCTTGGGCAGGATATGTTTTCAAAGCGCATTGTGGACTTTATCGCAGCCAATGATTTGGGCCATTCCAATATTCGGCGTATCGCGGATAAATCACCGGGGCTTTATGCCATTAACACCGCGCCAGATGGGGAGCGCAGTTTCACCTATTGGCGCAGTGACTCAGCCGCACGCCAGATGTTTTCAGATGCAGATTTTGACTTTTTGGAGCAATTTGATGGCCTGTATTTGTCCGGGATCACGCTTGCAATTTTACCGCAAACCTTAAGGTTGGCCCTGTTGGAGTGGCTGAATGCGGCGCAGATTCAGGTTATTTTTGACAGCAACTATAGGCCGCACCTATGGGAGGATCGCGCGACGGCTCGCAAAATCATAGCTGCGTTTTGGCAGCGGGCCGACATTGCTTTGCCATCGATTGATGACGAAATGGATGTGTTTGGTGAGACAGAGGCACAGGTCGCGCAGCGGTTTTTGACACAAGCCAAATCTGGGGCGCTGAAACGTGGTGCACGCGGGCCTTTATCCCTCGGGGAGCCCGTTGTCGCGCAATATGAACCGGTGACAGAAGTTCTGGACACAACCGCGGCCGGCGACAGCTTCAATGGTGGTTATTTGGGCGCGCTCTTGTCGGGCAAGGGCCAAGCGGCGGCTCTCCAGTCGGGGCATGTGCTGGCGGCGCGGGTGGTGCAATATCGCGGTGCGATCATTCCAAAATGAGCGGCGCCAAATCCTCTGCGCCAATCAGCTGTAACAACTGGCGCTCTGGCCGAGCGGAGATTGCGGCCCTCGCGATTTCCTCTGCCAAAGGATCATTCAGCTTTTTACCCAGTGCGGTTTGGGCGATGCAATAGGACATCCAAGCGCGTACGGCTGAGATCATAACGGGTGTAGCGCCCAGGCGCAGGGTGTCCAAAATTCGATAGGGAAGTTTTTGACTGCCATCCATTGCGATTTGATCCAAGCGATGGGCCAGTTCCGTATTGTCAAACCGCAGGAGAAGCGCTTGCGCATAGGCCGGTACTTGGTCCTGGATGTCTTGGGGCAAGGTGGCGCCAGCCTCCATCATCAAAGACAGGGCTTGGCGGCGCAATTGCAGATCTGAAATGGCCTCATGAACAAAGTCATACCCCTGCGCGAGACCGGCATAGGCGAGAAATGAATGCGCGCCGTTCAGCATGCGCAATTTGCGCAGCTCGTGGGGCCGCACGTCTTGGACAAATTGCACATCCGGCCAATCGGGGCGTGGTCCGGCAAAACAATCTTCAATCACCCATTCCCGAAACGCCTCGGTGGGCACAGCCATTGGGTCGTTGCACTCTTGGCGGATAAGGTCGGTGGTTGCTGGCGTGATCCGGTCAACCATGGCGTTGGGAAACCGTGCCAGGCTCCAATCAATAGTCAAATGTGCTGCCTGCGCAAATTGCTGGACGGCCTGACGCAAGGCGTCGCCATTGCCCGGGCGATTGTCACAGCTCAAGATCGTGACAGGCCGATCTCTTTGGGCAAGGTCATGGGCGATGAAACCGATGAGGCTGCGCAGGGGCAGGCCAGTGAGATCAGCGGCGATCACGGGGTCTTGCAAGTCAAGCTGGCCATGTTGATCCAGATGGTACCCCTTTTCGGTGACGGTTGCCGAGATGATATCGGCAGTTGCCATAGCCTGTAAAATGGGCTGTTGGCCCTCTGAGGCCAAAAGAATGGTGTTTATCACTGCAATCTGTTTGACCCCAACACCTTGGACCTTGAGCGCATAGGCATAGTCCTGTGCCGCCAGACCATCGCGTGTGGTGCTGGAGCGCAGATTGACACCAATGACCTGCCAGTCGCCGCCAGCATCGGCTGTGTAATCCAATAGATGGGCTCGGGCAAAATTGCCAAGGCCGAAGTGAACGATCTGCCGCATTTAAACCTCGATCCGATAGGCTTGCCGCGCCAGGTCAACCGCCAGAAGCGGCGCGAGATCCTCTGCGCCCGAGAGGCCAAAAGCACCACGTTCGATTTGATGGCTCAAATGCAACGCCACCCCTCGCCGCCAAAGGTCATGGCGGGCCGGTATGGAGAGAAAAGCGCGGGTGTCATCGTTGAACCCAGCAAGATTGAAATAGCCGGCGGTCTCAACCACTTGATCAAAATAGCGTGCAATTCCATTGGCGCTGTCGTGAAACCACCAAGGTGGCCCAATCCGCAAGCAGGGCCAATGGCCTGCCATAGGCGCCAAAGCGCGCGCATAGGTGGTTTCGTCGAGCGTGAAAAGAATGAGGCGCAGCTTCGCAGAATTGCCAACCCGGTTGAGCAATGCGTCCAAACCATTCACCCAATCGGTGGTGAGGGGGATATCGGCGCCCATGTCACGGCCGAACCTGTCTAAAATTGTGCGGTTGGTATTGCGGCGACTGCCCGCATGGAGCTGCATGACCAGCCCATCTTCGATAGACATCTGGGCCATTTCAATCAGCATATGGCCATAAAAGCGCCGGGCCTCCTCTTGGGTGGCTGTGCCCTTTGCCACGCTGAGATAGAGCGGCCCCGGATCTGCGAGCCATTCGGTGTGCAAGATATCAATGGCATGATCGGTGGCGGTTGCGCCGCAGTCTATGAACTCCGCACGGCGCATGCGCAAAGCGGCCAGATAGCTGTCAAAACTGTCGAGGCTGTGATCGGTGATCTTTGCCAGTTGCGCAAGGTTAGCGGCGAAATTTGGATCGAGCGGATCGAGCACCCCATCGGGGCGAAAGGTTGGGATCACCCGGCCGGGCCAATGGCTGGCGCGAAGGCTCTTGTGGTGCGCCAGATCATCCAAGGCCGAGTCGGTGGTGGCGAGGGTTTCAATGTTAAAGCGCTCAAACAGTGCACGGGGCAAAAACTCCGCTTGCTGCAAACGCTCCGAGATGTCGTCGTAGATCGCATCTGCGGTCTGCGCAGTGAGGGGCTGCGAGATTTGCAATGTTTCACGCAACACATACTCCATCCACAGCCGGGTGGGCGTGCCGAGGAACAAGTGCCAATGCGCGGCGAAGAGGCGAAATACCTCGCGTGGATCTGCCTCAGCGCCAGGCGCGCCAATCCCAAGATCTGCCATGGGGATACCTTGGGCATAGAGCATACGAAACACATAGTGATCCGGCGTGACCAAAAGCGCAGCAGGATTGGCGAAAGGTTGGTTTTGCGCAAACCAACTGGGATCGCAATGCCCATGGGGGGACACAATTGGTAGCTCTTTCATGCTGAGATACAGTCGCTCAGCGGTTGTGCTTAGAGTGCCTGTCATGTCCATCCCCCGGGCGGCGATATTTGCCTTTGGACTTTATATTGCAGCTTGCATCTTTGCAGCGCAATGGGTCAAAATTAAAGGAAGACAGGGGGGGCGATGAATATTGCATTGATAGGTTTGGGGATGGTCGCCGCCACGCATGTTCAGGCGGTTCAAAGCGCCGAAAAGCTGCATTTGAGCGGTGTTTGGGGCCGAGATTCAGCCAAAACAGCCGATTTTGCCGCCCGTCATGCAACGCGGGCCTTTGGCTCGGTACAGGAGATTGCGCAAGATCCGGCGATTGATTTTGTTATTCTGGCCACGCCCCCCAATGCCCGGCGCGATATTGTGCAGGAGCTGGCGGCGGCGGGAAAGCCGATCTTGATGGAAAAGCCGATTGAACGGGATGTTCAAGCCGCCTCCGATCTTGTGCAGATCTGCGCGCAGGCGGGCGTTCCGCTCGCGATGATGCTGCAACACCGCGCCAGAGAGGCCAGCCAAGCCCTGAAGACGGCCCTAGAAACCGGGGCGCTGGGTGAAATTTGCACCGTGGATCTGCGCGTGCCGTGGTGGCGGGCGCAAAGCTATTACGACGCACCAGGCCGCGGCACCTATGCGCGCGATGGCGGCGGCGTGATGATTTCGCAGGCGATCCATACGCTCGATTTGGCCATTTGGTTGCTGGGCCCCATCCGTGCAGTGCAAGCCATGATGCGGCAAACCGCGCTTCACCACTTAGAGGCGGAGGATTGGGCCGGCGCGCTATTTGACATGCAATGCGGGGCTTTTGGTACGCTTCTGGCGACGACGGCTGCCTATCCGGGTGGGGCGGAGACGATTGCGTTGCAGGGCACAAAAGCCGCGGCGCATGTTGGCTCTGGTGTGCTTGAGATCTCTTATCTCGACGGCCGCAAGACGCGGGTTGGAGCAGAGGGCGCCACCGGCGGCGGTGCAGATCCGATGGCCTTTACCCATGAATGGCACCAAAGCGTGATCGAAGACTTTGCGCAGGCTCTGTGGAGCGGGGGTCAGCCTTTGGCCACTGGTCAAAGCGCGCTGGCAGCTCACGCGGTCATTGACGCAATGCAACGGTCCAGTGAGAGTGGCCAGAAACAACAGGTGCAGCAATGGGGTTAACATGCGTCGCTCTGGGGCTGGATCATCGTCACATCTATGGCATGACAGAGAACATGGCCAAGGCCGGGGTCACCTGCCTAGGGTATTGGACCGAAGGTGATCCTGAGACCCTGCCCGGGTTTCGCAAGAGATTTCCACATTTGCCGCGATTTGAGAGCCTGCAAGCGGCGCTGGAATGCGGCGCCAATTTGGCCCTGATCTCTGCCATCCCATCTGACCGCGCGCAGCTGACAGTCAAGGCGATGCAGCAGGGGATGGATGTGATGAGTGACAAGCCCGGCTGCACGACGCTGGCGCAATTGGAGCAGATCAAAGCCTGTGTGGCGCAGACCGGACGGATTTGGTCTGTGAATTTTTCGGAACGCTTCGAGACCCCCGCCAGCACTCTTGCGTCGCAATTGGTGGCCGAAGGGGCGATTGGACAGGTGGTGCAAACCGTGGGGCTGGGCCCGCATCGGCTCAACCGCGCCACACGCCCCGATTGGTTTTTTCGAAAGGCCTGTTTTGGCGGCATTTTGACCGATATAGCCTCGCATCAGATTGACCAATTTTTGCATTACACCGGGTCAGATACGGCCGAAGTGACCCATGCGTTCACCGCCAATTACGCAAACCCCGGTGATTCTGAGGTGCAAGATTTTGGCGAGATCAATCTGCGCAGTGACCGGGGCACGGGTTATATTCGTGTGGATTGGTTCACGCCGGATGCTTTGCCCAATTGGGGCGACGGGCGGCTGACAATTCTGGGCACGCAGGGCTATATTGAACTGCGCAAATATGTTGATGTGGGCGGGAAAAAGGGTACGGATCATGTGATCTTGGTCAATGGCGACAGATGCGAGAAAATAGATGCCTCCGCTGCGGGCCTGCCCTATTTTGCGCGTTTGGCCTATGATATTGAGAACCGCAGTGAGACAGCAATGCGTCAAGCCCATTGTTTCACCGTCATGGAATTGGCGCTGCGCGCGCAACAGATGGCGGATGAGTTATGATTCATGTGGCCATCTTAGGCGCGGGCATTGGGCGGGAACATTTGGCCGCCTTTCGCGCTTTGAAAGACAGGTTCACCGTCAGGGCTGTTGTGGATCAAGACCTGGCGCGGGTAGAGGACATCCGGCAAGACGGCGACAGTTTTCGAGCGTTGAAGGACATTGATCAAGCTTTGGCGGATCCGCAGGTGCAAGTTGTCGATATTTGCCTGCCCCCGCATTTGCACGCCTCTGTGACGCAGCGGGCTTTAGCTGCTGGCAAGCATGTCATTTGTGAAAAACCCCTGGCCACCTCTTTGGCAGATGTGGATGAAATCCGCCGGGCCGCGCAGGCTGCAGATCGCAAGGTCTATCCGGTATTTCAATACCGCTGGGGCCCCTCGCTTGCACAGTTGCGCCATCTTATGACTTGCGGTTTGACTGGACAGCTGCAGGTGGCTGCGCTTGAAACCCATTGGTCGCGGGGCGCGGACTACTATGCAGTGCCTTGGCGCGGCACCTGGGCAGGCGAATGCGGTGGGGCGGTTTTGGGACATGCCATTCACAATCACGATCTGCTGACCCATATCGCCGGTGATATTGCCTGCCTTTCGGCTCTAACCACCACGCGTGTCAATGAGATCGAAACCGAAGATTGCGCCAGCATCAGCTTTGCCATGACCTCAGGTGCATTGGCCACGAGCAGCATCACGCTTGGCGCGGCCACAGATGAAACCCGGCTGCGGTTTGTCTTTGAGCATCTCACAGCCACCTCTGGCACCGCCCCCTATGCGCCGGGTGCCGAGCCCTGGAGCTTTCAGGCCCGCGCGCCACACAGGCAGGCGCAATTGGATGCGGCTTTGAGCACAACACCGCATGAGCCGATTGGCTTTGAGGGGTTTTTTGCGCAGATTGCTTTGGATTTGGCGGGCCATGAAAACCAGGCGGTGACATTCGAAGACGGGGCGACCTCCGTTGCGCTGGTCACGGCGATCTACCACAGTGCCCGCACCGGCCGTCGGGTGGAGTTACCACTTGATCCGAGCCATGAGCTCTACAAAGGATGGTTGCCATGAAGCAATGTTGGCGTTGGTTTGGGCCTGGGGATCAAATTCCCTTGGATGAACTGCATCAAGTGGGCGTTGAAGGGATTGTCACCGCGCTGCATGAGAGGCCGCCGGGAACGGTCTGGAGCGCGGCTCAGATTTCCGAGCGGCAAACGATTTTGCGGGCTGCGGGCTATGAATGGGATGTCGTGGAGAGCCTGCCGGTCTCTGAAGCCATTAAAACGCAAGGGCCTCAGATGCGGGCGCATATCACGGCCTATAAGGCCAGCCTTGAAGCGCTCGCGGCGGCAAATATCACAACCATTTGCTATAATTTCATGCCAATCTTAGATTGGACCCGGACCAATCTGCGCGCCAAGCAACCCCATGGTGGCGCCGCGATGCGATTTGATTTGATCGATTTTGCCGTCTTCGACTTGCATATTCTTCAGCGCGAAGAGGGAGTTGAAAGCTATAGTGAGGCCCAGAGAGCAGCGGCTGCGGAGCGCTTTAATGCCCTTTCTGATCACGGAAAAAAACAGCTGCAGCGCAATATTATCGCGGGGTTGCCGGGCGCCAATGACAGCTGGAGCTTGGGCGATGTGCGCGCGTTATTGGACAGCTACAAGGGCATCACACGGGCGCAGCTTAGATCTCATTTGATCGATTTTCTGTCTGAAGTTGCCCCCTGCGCCGAGGCGCTGGGTCTGCGCCTGTGTTGTCACCCGGACGACCCGCCGTTTTCTCTGTTGGGCCTGCCGCGGGTGATGTCCTCTTGTGCCGATTACAGCTTGGTCTTAAACGCGGTGGATCTGCCTGCCAATGGTGCAACGCTGTGCACTGGATCCTTGGGGGTTGCGGAAGATTTTGATGGGCCCGCCTTTGTCAAAACCCATGGGCCGCGTATCCATTTCGCCCATTTGCGCAATACCAAACGCATCGCCGGATCAGATGCTGCGCGGCCAGATTTCTTTGAGGCACCCCATCTTGAGGGTGATACGGATATGGTGGGTACCGTGCGGGCCTTGATGGCCGAACAAACACGCCGCCGTGTCGAGGGACGTGCGGATTGGCAAATTCCAATGCGACCGGATCATGGCCAAGAGTTGCTCAGTGATCTTGGCGGGCATAGCACGCCGGGCTATCCGCTGATTGGGCGTATGCGCGGCTTGGCCGAGCTGCGCGGTCTGATGGCCAGTTTCGGCGCTCATGCATCGGAGGTGTAAGATGCAAGATTTTCCAAAGGTGATATTTGTCCAGGAGTTCTACCCATGAACCCTGCGCAATGGCTTGTCCGTACGGCCCTGCTGACGCCACAGGCGCCGGCCTTGTTCAAAGGCGCGCAGCTTGAGGCCGATTATGCGGAATTTTTGCATAGGGTGGCTGCCTTAGCCGGCGGGTTGCGGGCGCAATATGGGATCAGCAAGGGCGATAGGGTTGCGGTGTTTATGAGCAATTGCACCGAATATCTCGAAGCGCTCTATGCGATTTGGTTCATCGGCGCTGTGGCTGTGCCCATCAATGCAAAATTACACGCCAAGGAAGCCGCTTGGATTATCGCAGATGCGCAGGCGGAGCTGGTTTTTGTCACCAGAAATACTGGGGCCGGGTTGCAAGAGGTCGCACCTGCTTGCCTCAAAAACCTGCTTGATGTGCAGGGCCGCAGATTTGCCCAGCTGCGCCAGCAAACCCCGCAGCCTGCGCCAGAGGTGATTGGCGCTGATGAGCTGCTTTGGCTGTTTTATACGTCGGGCACAACGGGACGGCCCAAGGGTGTGATGATCACCGCTGGCAATATCACCGCGATGTCTCTTGCTTACTTCAGTGACGTCGATGAGGTGCACGCACAGGATGCCATCCTATACGCCGCGCCGATGTCGCATGGGGCTGGGATTTATAATTTCATGCATGTGATCAAAGGCGCGCGGCATGTGGTGCCTGAAAGCCAAGGCTTTGACGCCGAGGAAATTTTGCAATTGGCCCCGCGCATTGGTCACATCTCGATGTTTGCGGCCCCCACTATGGTCAAGCGTTTGGTGGCGCAGGCCCGTGCCTCTGGCAGCCTAGGCGAGGGGATCAAGACCATCACCTACGCCGGCGGTCCTATGTATATGGCCGATATTATGGAGGCGGTCGAAGTCTTGGGCGATAAATTTGTGCAAGTCTATGGCCAAGGGGAGTGTCCCATGGGCATCACCGCCCTGCGCCGTGAATTTGTCAGTGACCGGAGCCATGACAATTGGAAGGCGCGCTTGGGGTCGGTGGGCGTGGCACAGAGCCCGGTTTTGGTGCGTATCGCTGATGCGGCGGGCGCAACGCTGCCCTTTGGGGAAATTGGCGAAATTTTGGTGTCTGGCAGCATCGTAATGCGCGGGTATTGGCAAAACCCGCAGGCCACCGCCAAGACGATCCGGGAGGGTTGGCTTTGGACCGGCGACATGGGGGCGATGGATGCGGATGGATTTGTCACCCTGCATGATCGCTCGAAAGATATGATCATCTCTGGTGGCTCGAATATTTATCCGCGTGAGGTCGAAGAGGTCTTGCTGGAGCATGAACATGTGGCAGAGGTGGCCGTGGTTGGACGCCCGGAGGCCGATTGGGGCGAGGTGGTGGTGGCCTTCGTTGTGCCGGTGGCTGGGCAAGCGGTGACCCGCGCAGAGCTTGATGCGCATTGCATTGCGCAGATCGCAAGGTTCAAGCGGCCCAAGGACTACCGGTTTGTGGCAGAGCTGCCCAAGAACAATTACGGAAAAATCTTGAAAACAAAACTTCGGACTATATTGGAAAATGGAGAAGGTGATGAATAACGATCTTACAGGACGGGTTGCGCTGGTCACAGGCTCTGTTCAGGGCATTGGGCTGGCCATAGCGACGGCTTTGGCCCAGCAAGGCGCGCGGATTGCGCTTCATGGGCTTGCGGATGCCGATCAGATTGCCGAGGCCAGCCGGATCATCCGCGCGGCTGGCGCAGGTGACGTGCGCTTCTTTGAGGGGGATATGCGCGATCCCGATGCCATCGAAACCTTGGTCTCCGATGTTGAGGATTGGGGCCCCTTGGATATATTGGTCAATAACGCAGGTATTCAACGCACTGTTAGCTTAGAAGATTTGACCCGCGAGACCTGGGACGCGATTATTGCGGTCAACCTCTCAGGTGCCCTGCATACGATGCGGCAGGCTTTGCCGAATATGGCGCGGCGTGGTTATGGCAGGGTGATAAATATTGCATCCGTACATGGTTTGGTGGCCTCCAAAGAAAAAGCGCCCTATGTGGCTGCGAAATTTGGCTTGGTTGGCCTGTCGAAAGTGGCCGCATTGGAATATGCGGCTGTGGGCAGTGCTGAGACTGGCGGGGTGACGGTGAATTGTATTTGCCCCGGCTGGACCGATACCCCCTTGATTGAACCGCAGATCATGGCGCGGGCTGAGAAATATGGTGGTGACCGGGCCGCAGGAAAGGCGGAATTGGTGGCCGAAAAGCAACCGTCCGCGCGCACCGCAGATCCTTCGGAGATTGGTGCCTTGGCGGTTTGGCTCTGCGCTCCGATTGCCCATAATGTTACAGGTACAAGCATTCCCATTGACGGAGGATGGACCGCGCAATAGCGCATATCTGTTTTTGCTAAACGGCGTGTAGGTTTCGCTTGACCCTCCAGCGGGTGGAGGCTTTAGGAGGGGCGAAGCTAGGAGAGATTTATGCGCGCGCCTGATACATTTGTGATGTCTGTGAGTAACATGAGCTGCGCGTCCTGCGCCGGGCGGGTGGATAAAGCCTTGCGGCAATTGCCCGGCGTTTTGGCGGTAGATGTGAACCTTGCCACCGAGACGGCACAGGTGACCTATACGCCAGATCTGGCCAGTCGCGCCGATTTTATCGCGGCCTCCACTGCGGCGGGCTATGCAGCGCAAGAGCATTCCGAGGACAGCCATGGGCAAGTGCAGGCGCGCAAACAACAGCTCGCCGAAGCCTATGGCCGGCGCAGCCGGCTGGCTGTGTTTCTGGCCGCACCGGTGATTATACTCGGTATGGGTGGGCATATCCTTCCGGGCTTTGAGAGGTTGATTGCCGATGTGATCGGCCAAAAGGCCAATTGGATCATTCAATGCATCTTTGCAACCGCTGTGCTCTTTGGGCCTGGGTTGGATTTTTATCGCCGCGGATTTCCAGCGCTTTGGCGCGGGGCGCCTGATATGAATTCCCTCGTGGCACTGGGCACGGGTGCGGCCTATGCTTTTTCACTCATCGCCACCTTTCTGCCGCAAGTTTTGCCCGAAGGGGTTTCGGGCGTATATTATGAACCTGCGAGCCTGATTGTGGTCTTGATCCTTTTTGGCCGTGATCTCGAAAATCGCGCCAAAGGGCGCACGGGAAAGGCCATTCAAAGTCTTTTGGGTCTGCGCGTGAAAACTGCGCAGGTGCGCCGGGCGGGAGAATTTGTGGAGTGCCCCATTGAAGAGATTGTTGTTGGGGATGTCTTGAGCCTGCGCCCCGGTGAGCGTGTGGCGGTGGATGGTGTGGTGCATGAGGGCTCAAGCTATATAGATGAAAGCATGATTACCGGCGAGCCGCGACCGGTGGAGAAGTCCACGGGGGCCGCACTCACCGCTGGCACAGTCAACGGCATGGGACATGTGATCTATGAGGCGCGCCGCGTCGGTCACGACACAACGCTCTCGCAGATCATCCAGCTGGTGGAGCAAGCACAGGGCGCGAAATTGCCCATCAAGGCTTTGGTCGACCGTCTGACCCTTTGGTTCGTGCCGATGGTTTTGACCTTGGCATTTGTGACCGTCACGGTTTGGATGATTTGGGGACCGGCACCGGCGCTTCCCTATGCGCTTGTGGCGGGGGTTTGCGTTCTGATCATCGCCTGCCCCTGTGCCATGGGGTTGGCAACACCGACGTCAATCATGGTGGGCACAGGCCGCGCGGCTGAAATGGGGGTCTTGTTTCGCAAAGGGGATGCTTTGCAGCTTTTGGCAGATGTGGACGTGATCGCTTTTGACAAAACCGGCACATTAACCCGCGGCCAACCTGTGTTGACAGATCTCGATGTGGCAGATGGCCTTGGGCGCCGTGCGGCCTTGCAGGTGATGGCCAGTGTGGAACAGGGATCAGATCATCCCATCGCGCGGGCAATCGTGATGGCCGCAGCTGAAGAGGGCCTTGATTTGCTCCCAATCCAGGACGGGCAAACCTATGCGGGTCTCGGCCTATCGGCCCATGTTGCCGGTGAGGAGGTGATCCTTGGCACAGAGCGCTTCATGCGGGAGCGCGGGATTGATGTGAAGGGATATCATGGCTCGGCGGAGGCTTTGGCCAGCCAGGGCAAATCAGTGATTTTCGCGGCGCGCGCGGGGCAGGTGATTGCGCTTGCGGGTGTGTCCGACGCTCTGAAGCCGTCGACGCAAGGGGCGATTGCGCAGCTCAAAGCGGCCGGGATCACGGTGGTTATGTTGACCGGTGACCGCCGGGACGCCGCGTTGCAGATCGCTGCAGATTTGGGCATCGATCAGGTTCATGCAGAATTGCTTCCTGCTGACAAAAGCCGCGTTTTGGCGGAGCTGAAAACCAAGGCCCGCCAATTGGCGTTCGTGGGGGATGGCATCAACGATGCTCCGGCGCTGGCGGCGGCAGACATTGGCATTGCGTTAGGCACGGGCACAGATGTGGCGGTTGAGAGTGCTGATATCGTCTTAATGTCGGGTGATCTTTTGGGTGTGGTCAACGCGATTGAGATGTCGCGGCTGACCCTGCGCAATATTAAGCAAAATCTATTCTGGGCTTTTGGCTATAATGTGGCGTTGATCCCAGTGGCAGCCGGTGCGCTATATCCGGCCTTTGGCATGCTCCTTTCGCCCATCCTTGCAGCAGCGGCTATGGCGCTGTCGTCCATCTTTGTTTTGGCCAATGCGCTGCGCTTGCGCTATGTTCGAGCGGTGAGGTGAGGGATTGCTAAGACGGAGGGTCGCGATATGAATATTGGTGAAGTGGCAAAAATGGCGGACTTGCCGATCAAAACCATTCGCTACTATGAAGAAATTGGCTTTATTCAGCCCAAGCGCAGCGCCAATGGATATCGCAGCTTTCGCGAGAGCGATGTGCATAAATTGGCATTTCTGGGCCGGGCGCGGTCTTTGGGGTTTTCTATCGAAGATTGCCGGGCCTTGCTGCAATTATATGAAAATGACACGCGCGCCAGTGCCGATGTGAAGCAAATTGCCCAGGAACATTTGACGCGCATCGATGCCAAGGTCAAAGAATTGCAGGCCATGCGCAACACCCTATCGCATCTGATCGAAGCCTGCGCCGGCGATGACCGCCCCACGTGCCCAATCTTGTCCGATCTTGCGACGCTGAGTTGATCGATCACTGGCCCTAGGGCCTGTCGGCCGTGCTGCCGAAGCGTCGCCGCGTTCAGCCGCCGCCAACGAAACGGTCGGTTGGGCGATAGAAGGTTTTTTGGTTCCACAAACGTCCAAGCAAATCGCGCAACTCGGTGATCTCAGACTTAATCTCGTCAGGAAAAGACGCGTCCGGCGACGTTGCGGCTTCGATCATGCGCTGGGATCGGCGCGACACTTTTGCGCCAAGCGCGTCTTCGATGATCTCCAAGTCGCGGACCGACAGGGTGAAGGTTTCATTTGGTTTTGTCATGTACTGTCCTCTCACGGGGGGCGTGTCTAAATCGGGCGAGGTTACACGCCGACCTGTTTCTGGGCGTCAAGCTTGCCAAGAAGCACACTGATCTCGCAGACCTCAGAATTGATGCGTTTCATCGCTGAGGCTTTGTCTAAATTCCGGCTCTTAAAGGTCAGGTGTTTCAAGCGGTCATTCATCACCGCAGCGATGCGGTCGATTTCGGTATGGTCGAGGCGGTGCGCGTTCTGAACTGTCATTGCGGTCCCTTTTTTCTGCTTCCGTTGACCGTTAAACTAGAGATGAGTCGTAAAAAGTAAAGGAATACAATGGAATACTTTAAAATCCTTGTGGTTTCATAGGCTTCGCTCAATGTTGAAATCTCAAAGTCTTTTGCGCTTGGGCTTTTCTTTCAACGGATGCATCTTAGTTAAAACCGTTCAAGTGAAGCACGAGGACAAAAACACTGTGGGCGCCCCATCGAAGATTTTGAGTGAAAAAGACATCAGCGAGGTTATTGAAATGGCCCTGTCTGACCATGTGTCTTTTTCTGATATCCGAAACCTACATGGGCTGCGCGAGGCAGAGGTGAAGCTGTTGATGCGCAAGACTTTGAAAGCTGGCAGCTACCGGGCCTGGCGCAAAAGGGTGCATGATTTTGGGAGCCGGCGGGCGCATTACAAATGAAAATGCAAAAGAAATCTGATCTGCCCTCGAAGATCTGCCGAACCTGTGCGCGGCCCTATGTATGGCGCAAAAAATGGGCGAAGACATGGGATGAGGTGCAATATTGTTCGCAGAAGTGCCGCATGATGCGAAAGCCGACCGCTGTGGTCGCCGGAGGCGATGAGAAAAATTGAAGCTGTGCCGAGCGGGATGCATGCCCCGCTCGGTCGTCTTTGCGTGTTTAGTCGATGATGGCGTTTAACGTGGCAGAAGGGCGCATCACCGCAACGGTTTTATCGGCATCTGTCCGATAATATCCGCCAAGATCCGCCGCCGTACCTTGAACCGCTGCAAGTTCCGCCAAAATGGCCTCCTCTCCCTCCGTCAAAGCTTTTGCAATCGGCGCGAAATGGGCTGCGAGCTCTGCATCACTGTTTTGCGTCGCAAGCGCATTGGCCCAGTAGCGCGCGAACCAATAATGGCTGTTGCGGTTGTCAGGCTCACCAACCTTGCGGGAGGGCGAGCGGCTTTCGTCCAAAATGGACTGGGTGGCCGCATCAACGGCTTGTCCCAAAACACGGGCTTTGCTGTTGTTTTTTGCTTCAGCCAGGAAGGTCAAGCTTTCGCCTAAGGCGCAGAATTCGCCCAGGCTGTCCCAACGTAGGTGGTTCTCCTCGTTGAGCTGTTGAACGTGTTTGGGCGCAGAGCCGCCCGCGCCAGTTTCAAACAAACCGCCACCGTTCATCAGTTTTACAACCGATAGCATTTTTGCGGATGTGGCCAATTCCAAGATTGGGAACAGATCGGTGAGGTAATCGCGCAAAACATTGCCGGTGATGGCAATGGAGTTTTTGCCCTTCGTGATGATTTCAAGCGATGCCCTGGTGGCGTCGCGTGGCGTCATGATGTCGAACTTATCTGCCACGCCCTTGGCGTCCAAGAGTGGTTTGACATAGGCAATCAATTCCGCATCATGGGCGCGGTCGGCGTCAAGCCAGAAAATCGCGTTACAATTCTCGGCTTTTTGCCGGGAAATCGCGAGGTTTACCCAATCTTCAATCGGTGCTTTCTTGGTTGAGGCCGAGCGCCAAATGTCACCAGCTTCGACGGTATGTTCGTGCAATACGGTTCCATCGGCCAGGATCATTTTGACCGTGCCGGCCTCTGGCACTTCAAAGGTTGTCGGGTGTGAGCCGTATTCTTCGGCTTTTTGAGCCATGAGGCCGACGTTTTGCACCGTGCCAGCGGTAGCTGGGTTCAACTTGCCGTTCTGTTTAAAGAATTTGATGGTCTCGTCGTAGACTGGGGCATAGGAATTATCAGGAATGACGCAATTGGTGTCTGATTCCTGCCCGTCTGGACCCCAGCCTTTGCCGCCTGCGCGGATCAGCGCGGGCATGGAGGCGTCGATGATGACATCGGAGGACACATGCAGATTGCTGATGCCCTTGTCGCTGTCGACCATATACATAGGCGGGCGTGCGGCGATGCAGCTGTTGATATCGGCGAGAATGTCCGCGTTGTCTTTGACGCGCTCGAGCAAGTCACCCAAACCGAAATTGGGGTTCACGCCGAGCTCAGCAAGCGCGCTGCCATGGGCTTGGAAAACCGGGGCGAGGAAGGTTTTGACCGCATGGCCGAAAATGATTGGATCGGAGACCTTCATCATCGTTGATTTCAGATGCAATGAGAACAAAGTGCCGTCAGATTTTGTGCTCTCAATTTCTGCCGCTAAAAATTCTTTGAGAGCCGCGGCACTCATGAAGGTGGCGTCAACCACGGTTCCGGCGGTGTAGCGGATATCATCCTTCAGGATGATTTCGCCATCGGCAGTTTCCAAAACGATTTTTGCGGTGGTATCTTCCGGTAGGGTGGCAGATTTTTCATTGGAAAAGAAATCGTTACCGTTCATGGAGGACACGCGTGTCTTGCTGTCGGCGGACCAATCACCCATGCGGTGGGGATTGTTTTGTGCGAAGTTCTTAACGGCCTTGGCCGCACGGCGATCAGAATTGCCTTCGCGCAGAACCGGGTTCACTGCGGAGCCTTTGAGCGCATCATATTTTGAGCGGACGGCTTTTTCGGCGTCCGTTTGCGGCGCTTCAGGATAGTCAGGCAACGCATAGCCTTTGGCTTGTAATTCCTTCACGGCTGCAACCAGTTGCGGCACGGATGCGGAGATATTTGGGAGTTTGATGACATTGGCATCGGCCGTTTTCACCAAGCGGCCCAGCTCGGCCAGATCATCGGGTTGGCGTTGCTCTTCGCTGAGGTAATCTGGAAAGGCCGCCAGGATGCGCCCAGCCAAGCTGATGTCTTTGGTGCCGATGGTCACGCCCGCTGCAGCGGAAAACTTTTGGAGAATCGGGAGGAAGGATGCGGAGGCAAGCTCCGGCGCTTCGTCAACTTTTGTATAAATAATATCAGTCATTGTGCATTCCTTGCGGCTAGATTTGCCCTCTCATAGCGAATAAGAATGCAAAGGTCGATGGTATACCGTGGTATGCGAAACATTTTTTTTGATTGGGAATTATGCTTTAGATTGGCCTATAGCGGGGCCTGTCCGCGGTTGCGGTTGCGGCCCAAGCGCTGCTCGCGCCAGAGGATTACCACGCCGGAGGCGATGATGACCAAGGCGCCGGTTATGGTCCAAGCGGTTGGGATTTCGCCAAACCAGAAATAGGCCAATGCCAAGGCCAGCAGCATCGACGTGTAATCAAAAGGCGCCACCACTGAGGCGGGTGCATTGCGATAGGCAGCGGTGAGGCAAATCTGTCCAATCCCGCCGATCACGCCCGCGGTGATCAGCATGGCGGTTGCTTCAAAGGAGGGTTTGACCCAGCCAAACGGCAGGGTGAACAAGGACAACACGGTGATGAGCAGAGAGAAATAAAAGACAATCTGCGCTGTCCCCTCTGTTGCCACCATCCGCCGCACGAAAATTTGCGCCAAGGCCGCTAAAGCGGCCGATCCTAAGATTGCAGTGGCACCTATAATTTCTAATGTGCTGCGCGCGCCGTCCATGTTTAAGGTCGGCCAAAGGACGATAAGCACACCAATGAAGCCCAGAGCCACCGTCGTGAGGCGGAAGGCCCGCACGGTCTCTCCCAAGATCAACGCGGCTAAAACTGTCAGAATCAAAGGCGTGGTAAAGCCCAGGGCGGCCACCTCTGGAAAGCTCAGCACCCCAAGAGCGAAAAATCGCAAGGACATAGAGGCCGCGCCGGCCAGGCCGCGCCATGTGTGGTCCAAAATATTGGACGTGCGCAGCGCTTTTGGAAAATCCCCGCGTATCGAGAGCCAGCCAATCACCACCAAAAGCGTGAAGAATGCCCGAAAGAACACTTGTTGCCCGGTCGGCACCTCTTGCGACGTGGCTTTGATCAGCGCCATCATAAAGGTGAATATCGAAACCGCTGTTACTTTCAGCGCGATGCCGCGAATGTTATCGGTCATCTCTGTCCAATCTGGCCCTTTGGATTGCAGCCTGTGTGAGTTTACGCCAGCTTAGGAAGATGCAAAACGCGGCGATTGACAAGCCCTGTAAATTTTACCGAATTTTCAAAGGAAGGGTTTGGGTCATAGATCAAAGGGCAGAGTTCTTATAATATTACATTCATACATGCGCATTTATGATTGCATTATTGGCTTGTTTCTTGTTTTCTGTGCGGGTGTCAATAAGGGAGGATGGGTTCCTGCACCTCAATCGTGGAACATTTTTTGTGCTTGCGGCTTTCTTTTTAACCGGAATGGCTCAGGCCAGCGGCATGGGAGATCCGGCTCTGGGCGCTGCTGTTTTTAAGAAATGCCAATCGTGCCATCAAGTTGGCGACCAGGCGAAAAACCGTGTGGGCCCGCAACTGAATGATATTTTGGGACGCACTGCCGGCGGGCTGGAAGGGGCCAAATATTCTAAGAGTATGATCCAAGCCGGGCAAGATGGGCTGGTTTGGTCTGAAGATACTTTGGACAGCTTTCTTGAGAGTCCAAAATCTTTGGTGGCCAAGACTCGGATGAGTTTCCGAGGCCTTAAGGATCCAGAAGATCGGGCAAATCTGATAGCTTATCTGCGGTCGTTTTCTAAGGGTCCGACCGGCGCGTCAAACATGCAAGAGACAGGGCAGGGGATCGACATAAAGCTTGATCCCTCGGTACTGGCCATGGTGGGAGACGCAGAATATGGTGAATATCTCTCCAGCGAATGTTTGACCTGTCATCAAAGCAGCGGGTCCAATGATGGCATCCCTGGAATCACCGCTTGGCCAACAGAAGATTTTGTGATCGCCATGCATGCCTACAAACAAAAAATTAGATCACATCCTGTCATGCAAATGATGGCAGGGCGTCTGTCTGATGAAGAGATCGCAGCACTTGCGGCGTATTTTAGCGACCTGGAATAACAGGCAAAACTCTGGGAGGAGAACACATGAAACTGAATAGACGTGTATTTATGGGCAGTGGTGCCGCAGCGGCAACCGCTTTGGCAGCGCCCATGGCCTTCGCCGGCGGCCATGGAAAGCCGCGGGTTGTGGTTGTTGGCGGCGGGGCCGGCGGTGCGACCGCGGCGCGCTACATCGCCAAAGACAGCAAAGGCGCGGTTGACGTCACCTTGATCGAACCTTCTCGCATGTATTACACCTGCTTCTTTTCGAACCTTTATCTCGGTGGGATCAAAACCATTGATGATCTTGGACATTCTTACGGCACAATGGCCGCCGGCGGTGTGAACGTCGTGCATGATTGGGCTGTTGGCGTGGACCGCGATGCGAAAACAGTGACATTGGCCGGTGGTGCATCTGTGCCTTATGACAAGCTCATTCTCTCTCCTGGGATTGATTTTGTCGACGGGGCTGTTGCCGGCTGGGATCTGTCGTCGCAAAACGCCATGCCTCATGCCTACAAAGGTGGTTCACAAACAGAATTGCTCAAAGCGCAAATTGCCGCGATGCCCCAGGGTGGCACATTCGCCATGGTCGCGCCGCCCAATCCCTACCGCTGCCCTCCTGGGCCCTATGAGCGGGTCTCAATGGTGGCGCATTATCTGAAGGCTAATAATCCGACCGCAAAGATCATTGTGGCAGATCCGAAACCGAAATTCTCGAAGCAAGGCTTGTTCCAAGAAGGTTGGGGCAAACATTACAGCGGGATGATCGATTGGATTGGCGATGATTTCGGCGGCGGAAACGTTTCGGTGGACCCCGGCGCCATGACGGTGACAATTGATGGTGAAGTGACCAAAGTTGACGTCTGCAACGTGATCCCCGCCATGAAAGCGGGCCGTATCGCCGAGCTTGCTGGTGTGACCGACGGCAAGTTTGCCCCGGTCAACGCGATTGACATGTCCACGAAAGCGGATGCGGATGTCTATGTTCTGGGCGATGCCTCTCAACAAGGCGACATGCCAAAGTCAGGCTTCTCTGCAAATAGCCAAGCCAAGGTCTGCGCCAATGCCGTGCGCGGGGCGTTGACGGGATCTCGCGTTTTCCCAGCGAAATTCTCGAACACATGCTGGTCTTTGATTGACACCAATGATGGTGTGAAAGTCGGTGCAACTTATGAAGCCACCGATGAAAAGATTGCAAAGGTCGATGGTTTCATCTCAGCTACCGGTGAGACCGCCGATGTGCGCAAAGCCACCTACGAGGAATCCGAAGGTTGGTATGCAGGCATCACCGCGGATATGTTCGGCTAAACAGTCGGGGGCTTTGATGATGCTCAAAGCCCCCCTCATTATTCCAAAAGTGGCCCGAGCCTATATGCGCTCTGTGCCAAGACTTAGCGGATATTGATTTCCACGCTGTCCGCCAGGGTATTTGCAATAAAGCAATAGCGATGCGCGCGGTCCTGCATCTCTGCCAATTTCTCATCGGCCACCGCAAAACCAGTATCAAAGCGCACGACGGGATGCAGATCAATGCGGGTGACGGACATCTGGCCTTTGGGGTTTTTTCCCAGATGGGCTTCTGCATAGTCATGATAGCTGGCCACCGGCCATCCGGCTTTGGCCGCCAATGCGAGAAAGGTCATCATGTGACAACTGGACAGGGCAGAGGCCAAAGCTTGCTCGGGATTGGTATGCGCCGGATCACCGCCCCAATCTGGAGCTGAATCCACGTCAATTTCATGCAATCGATTCATTTGTACGATGTGAGAATTTGAATAGGTTCCTGTGGCAAACACAGGGGTTTTGCGCTGCCAATGAAGCTCAATGGAAAGATCAGACATAGGGCTATCTCGTTTTAAATAGGAAAGATGGGTGGCCTGCCGCACTCATGCAAGGACAGGCCGCCGATGGCATGTTACGCGGCTGCGATCTGTTTTTTGGGATCATAGAATGGGCGCTCAACCATAGTGGCTTTCACCGCTCCGCTATTGGTCAAAACCTCCACTTCGGCTCCCATAATGGCCGCATTGGTGGCAACCATTGCCAAAGCAATGTTTTGCTTTAAGCGCGGGGAATAGACTGCAGAGGTCACTTTTCCAATGGTCGCGCCATCTTGTTGGATGGCCCAGAAGGTGGTGTTTGGTCCGGTCAGCGGGGCGCAGTCGAGGACCAGCCCGACCTGTTTGCGCATCGGGCCCTCTTGCTTGATCTTGCGCAGCGCAGCTTTGCCGATGAACTCTGCATCCATATCGAGGTTGACGAGGCGATCAAAGCCCAGCTCGAAGGGATTTGTGTCAATATCTGCATCCGCATGGTAGGAAAGCATTCCGCCTTCAATCCGCCGGATCGAGGAGGTATGACCGGGCTTCAACCCGTGCGATGCGCCTGCAGCCATGATCAATTCCCAAAGCTGATCGCCTTTTGACCCATCGCGCAGATAAAGCTCATAGCCCAACTCGCTGGACCAGCCTGTGCGAGACACGACCAGGGGGATCCCCTCCAATTCCAACTCGCGCAGCCAGTAGTATTTTAGATCCGTAATGCTGTCTCCGAAGAGCTCTTGCATAATAAGGCCTGAGTTCGGGCCCTGCAGTTGCAGCGGTGAAACATCAGGCTCTTTGATCTGTACATTGAGGCCGGAATGCACTGCCACACCCTGTGCCCAGAGCAAAATATCGCTGTCCGCCAGGGAAATCCAAAAATGATTTTCCGCCAACCGCAGCAGTATCGGATCGTTCAAAATACCGCCATCCGCATTGGTGATCAGGATATATTTGCACTGGCCAACGGCCATCTTTGACAGATCGCGGCAGGTCAGCATCTGTGTGAATTTTGCGGCATCCGGCCCTGTAATTTCAACCTGACGTTCCACGGCAACGTCACAGAGGATCGCTTGATCCACAAGGTTCCAGAAATTCTGTTCCGGGTCCCCAAAATCACGCGGGATATACATGTGGTTATAGACCGAAAAACCCTGTGCCCCCCATCGGACGGTGGCGTCAAAGTAAGGGGATTTGCGGATCTGTGTACCGAAGCCAAAATCATCTGCCTGTGTCATTTTGCGCCCTCTGAGCTGCTGGCCAATCGGGCCAGGAAAAAGTGAATTCTGCTTGAGATTTAATCCGATACCGTCACGCTCACAGTCCGATAATCCACCCGAATGCGGCAGATTAGACTGATTTACTGCCCGGCTTAGACCATTTGGTCTTTTGCCCGGGAATTTAAGATGCAGTGGTGAGTTTTGCGAGATTAGGATAGCTGCTTTTGACCTGGCGAGTTGCGATGTAAGTCATATAGCGCTCAATCGCCAGATCGGCTGAGAGCATCTCTTCCATGAGGCGCTGAAACGCGGCCAAACTGGGCGTTATGACCGTCATGACATAGTCCATTCCGCCGCCGGTTGCGATGCAATGGGTCACTTCATCTAAGTTTCGAATATACAGCTCAAAGCGTTCAAATTCAATTTTGCGGTGCGAGCTCATCGCGACGGTCACCACAACCTGGGTGAAATCTATGATGCGCTCCAGGGCAAGATCTGCGTGATAGCCGCGAATGAGACCTGCGGATTTCAAACGATCAAGCCGTGCCCAACACGGGGTTGGTGAGAGGTTCACAAGCTCTGCAAGGCGCGTCTTGCTCAGGTGTCCATGCTGTTGAACGGCACTTAATATGCGAATATCCGTAGCATCGAGCCCCAATTTTTTCATATGAATTTGTCTTTCATGAAACCGTTTACGCACATCGTGTCAGGCACATGTTAGAGTTTTCTCTGCCCCGATCCTAGACATAAATTTGGCAGGCGCATCCAAACAAGCCAACATCAGGTCTCTTTGAGCATGGGACAACCGACGCCAAACGCCCACCCACAGCCCTTGCAAAACGAACCCCAGATAAAGGATTTTTGCTGGTGAAAAGGAAAAAATAGCGGTATGATCAACCAACGGATACATCCTAGCAACGCCGCTAGGCTGTCCTAAAAAGCAGGACGAAGAATATTCTCAGCCTTTGGAATGCGTTTTGTCTCAATTGTATCAAATAACAAGATTGCCAAGGCCAGAAATTTCACAGAATCAAATGGGTCAATCCAAGAGACTTGTCGGAAGGTGTGTTCATCTTTAGAAACAAGACTGCTTATCGCGAGGCCGATGGGTATCTTATTTAAATCAGCAGCTTGTAGAAACTTAATGGTGTCTTTGTGTGCTTTTTTTTTGAAGTCTTTCTCGTGTTGAGATATCACATCAGTTTCGGGGGATTTAGCAAACGAAGGCGGTTTAAAAATGTCGTCACAACCTTTTTGTAAGATGTGAGAAATTGCTAATCCAACTGCGCGTTCTATCTTTTCAATTTCTTCTCGCGATCCACTCATCGAAACCCCATATGAATGCGGGGAGAGCATATCCTTTGCGGTCAAAGATGTCCAATTGAATTGAATTCTGGCACCCAAATAGTACCCCGCGAAAATTGAATAAATCCGAAACCGCTCCAAATAGCGACTAAATTATTGATATCGTTATTTTAAAATGGTGCCCGGGGGCGGCACTAACATGCTGTTTTTATGTGTTCCTGTATGTATCGTAAATCTATTATCCACCTTATTGAATTGAAGAATATGCCCTAATATGTCTTGACCTGTTCATCTGTATCCCGCACGTTGGGGTGGATAAAAAGGTGGATATAAAGTGGCGGCAAAAAACAGGTTATCAGCGGGCTTCATCAGGACCGCTCCGGTTGGGAAGCACTGCGATGGTGGTGGCTTATGGCTGATCAAACGTAAAGATGGCGGCGCGCAGTGGATGCAGCGAGTTACTGTTCACGGTAGGCGACGTGAAATGGGTTTGGGTGGCTTTCCAACACTTGGCCTAGCTGATGCCCGAAAATTGAGTGAGCGCTGGCGTAACATTGCAGCTTCTGGGCGTGACCCAATTAAAGAACGTGAAGCTGAAGAACGAGCAGCACGGCGAGAAGATATCTCGTTATCAATTATAACTCAGGATGCCTTTGAAGCTCGTAAGGCTGAACTCAAGGACGATGGTAAAGCCGGTCGATGGCTCACTCCACTCACGCTTCACGTTTTGCCTAAACTTGGCAAAGTCCCTGTCACTGATTTAGATCAGCGAGATATACGCGATACCTTGGCTCCCATTTGGCACACCAAAGCTGATACGGCACGTAAGGCGATGAACCGGCTCGCAATCGTTTTACGACATGCGGCTGCGCTTGGCTTGGATGTAGATTTGCAGGCAACCGAAAAAGCAAAGGCGCTGCTGGGTACGACACGCCATGTGCCGAAAAATGTACCCGCGATGAATTGGGCCGATGTTCCCGAGTTTTATGCCAGTTTAGAGGAGCCAACACTTACCCACTTGGCTTTACGGTTGTTAATCTTAAACCCCGGGGTTCGCTCGAAGCCCTTACGGCATCTGCGTCTGGAGCAAATCGAGGGAGACGTTTGGACTGTGCCTGAAGGCGTTATGAAGGGAAGGAAGGGCAAAACCCCAGCTTATCGTGTTCCATTATGCCAAGAGGCCAAACGGATTATTGACCTTGCTCGCCCACATTCCCGAAATGGCTACCTGTTTCCTAACACGCGTAGTGGCGTGATTAGTGACGCCACGATGTCGCGGCACATGGAGCGGCGGGGCATAGAGGCAAGGCCCCATGGATTTCGTACGTCCTTACGAACGTGGCTTGCCGAAACAACAGATGCTCCTCACGAAGTTGCCGAGGCTATGCTTTCGCACTCAGCAGATAGTGGCGTAGTCCGTGCTTACCGGCGGACTGACTTTCTTGAGCAGCGAATGGCTCTGACCGAACGCTGGGCGGATTATGTAACTGGTGGCGCTGGACAGGTAGTGAAGCTGGTCGGGTCGATGAAATGAAAAACGATAAATCAGACAAGGACGCTGCTACTTCCGCTACTTCCGCTACACCGAAGGAGGCATTGACCAGTCTCTTGGGCGTCCCAATTGATCCTGACGACCCCCTTGCTTTTGTCGGTCTAGGGTTGGGCGCAACAGACCGTGCAAAAGAATTGGTGCTGAAGGGGCTGGAGTTTGAACGTCAGGAGGAACTGAAGTCATTCATAGAAAGTGAGATTTCTAGATTAAGTGCCGACGGCGCCGCTCTGGCTGAAAAACAAGCTGATTTAGAAGAATTTTTTGGTGCGCGAACTAGTGGGCGTGGACGACCTACAAAGGGTTGGTTGACTTTGGATGTTAAGCAGGCCGCGGCGGTTATTGATGCTGCAGATTTATATTATCAACGATTTGGAAAAAAAATGTCGTCGCAAGAACATGCTATTGAATTTGCGATGGCATTGAACCGCGCTCTAGTTGATCAGGGATTGCGTGAGCGCGAACTTTTTGTGTCTGGAATGTCTGCTATCAGAAACTCGGTCTCTAAAGGACTGAAGGAATTTCCAGATGACAAAAACCGTTTCATAGAAAAATAAACCCTATTTTTTTATGAAATATTATTAAAATCTCTTCCGCTACCCATGCACCAATTGAAACAAGTTGGAGCATGGAAATGCAGACATATCTCACTCTTAAAGGACTATGTGCAAAACTCGGTGGTCGTTCGCGTTCCGCCATTTACCTCGATCTTGCCAAGGGTAGGCTCCCGCAGCCGATAAAGCTGGGTAGCCGGCTATATTGGTCTGAGGGCGATATTGAGGCTCACCTTCTCACTCTCCAAAAGAGGG